>Ga0105356_10002378_pt1 | contig 18768 bp, 16 predicted proteins | sample GOMGulsemesocosm_3_FD_83502 | JGI IMG/M metagenome (GOLD analysis project Ga0105356, IMG submission 83502) | Methane-oxidizing microbial communities from mesocosms in the Gulf of Mexico - GOM9D Gulf of Mexico | ecosystem: Environmental > Aquatic > Marine > Cold seeps | place: Gulf of Mexico... | reverse complement strand
ATTACTGCTTTTGTTATTTTGTTATTCAACATCTTCATCCTAAATTGGGAGTACTTACAGGTTAATTCTATAACCTAACTAAATCGTTTTATCTTTAGCCTGCCATACTAAATCACAGATGCCATCTTTGGGTACGAAACCGGTAGGTGCTTCTAGTAGCAACCTCCTTATTGTTTCGTGGGAAAAGTTATGGCAAGCATCATCGAGCTGGATAAGCAACTTATCTAGAGCTTCCCATGACAGGTATGTCTCATGAGCTGACAAAATGCGACGATGTTCTGTTTGGGTAACATCATCCCCTATCAATAACTCTTCGAATAACTTCTCGCCTGGGCGCAGGCCTGTATATTCAATTCCGATATCTCCATCTGGATTCAGTTTATCCTTAACGGACATCCCGCTTAGATGGATCATTTTAGCAGCTAGATCATAAATTTTAACCGGATCACCCATATCTAATACAAATACATCACCACCTTTTCCCATAGCTCCTGCTTGGATGACTAGTTGAGCAGCCTCAGGAATGGTCATAAAGTAACGAATAATTTCAGGGTGAGTTACGGTGACTGGACCACCGGCTTTTATTTGTGCTCTAAAAAGTGGAACAACTGAACCAGAAGATCCTAAGACATTACCAAAACGGACCATACAAAAACGAGTCTTAGATTTCTTTCGAGCTAATGCTTGTAAAACTAACTCAGCCATGCGTTTAGTCGTTCCCATTACATTAGTCGGGCGAACAGCTTTATCTGTTGAGATTAAAACAAATGTTTCAACGTGAGCCTCTATTGCAGCTTCAGCTGCGTAGAGAGTGCCAAAAACATTATTTCGTACACCTTCAACAACATTATGCTCGACTACTGGAACATGCTTATAAGCTGCCGCATGATATACAGTCTGAACGTTAAATGCGCGCATAACGGTCATTAAACGATTTTTTCGCTGTACGGATCCTAGTAAAGGCACAACTTGACAGTCAACATTAGACATATCAACTTGCCCTTGTAGCTCTCTATTGATTTGATATAGAGCAAATTCTGATAGTTCAAACAATACTAGTTTGGATGGTTTCTGTTTCAATATTTGTCGACACAATTCAGAACCAATGGAGCCACCCGCCCCAGTAACCATTACTACCTTACCCGCTATATTAGAACTTAATAATTCAACATTTGGTTTTACTGAATCCCGACCTAATAAATCTTCAATAGAAACATCTCTTAACTCATCTATTTTTGCTTTACCACTAACCAAATCAGCTGAACCTGGAATAGATAATATTTCTACAGGGAGAGATTCAATCTTATTCAACACCCTTGATATTCGCTTTTTATTCTCTCTTGGCATTGCAAGTAAAATACGAGAAACAGAATGTTTTTTAATCAAAGAGGAAAGTTCATCTCGATTATAAACAGTGATTCCCTGAATAATACGTTTATGTATTCTTAAGTCGTCATCAATAAAAGCAACGGGGAAATATTCGTCACCATGTAGTAGAGACTGAGCAAGTTGTCTACCTGCAGAGCCTGCACCATAAATAATCACTTTCTCTTTATACTTATTTCTAATTGGTGACGCTGCGAGTAATGTTCGAACAAAAAAGCGACTGCCTCCAACCAAAACTAATAAAAAAGCAGAAAAAATCACAGGCACCGTACGAGGTAAATCGATATTTGTAAAAAAGGACAAGGAAACTAAAGCTATTGTAGTAAAACATACTGACAGAATAATACTTACAGCTGCTTTACTATTAATATAACGAATGACAGCCCTATATAGGCCTAGTTTCACATTAATAAATAATGCGATGGGAATAAGACAAGCTAATAGTAACCATGAAGGCAAATGGAATAATATTGATGTTGTGTCTAAGCGGACAAGCATTGCAGACCAAAAAGCGATGCTAACTAAAAAAAGATCTGAAAGAAGAGAGATAATACGCTTGACTAGTCTAGGAGCATTGAACAATGAATTCATAAAAAGTTTAATTATTACACTAATATATTGGTGAGTCTTATGGCTCTTTCAGCCCTTCAGACAAAGATACCTCATTATACACAGTAAGACTAACTATACCATTTTAAAAGTTATTCATACTAAGAACTCTCTCATCCTATTCAATATTATGATCGTTTGAGAATAAAAATAGATAATTCCTCATTTCAGGGGCATCCAATCAAAGTCCATATGAGTTGAGGGGGGTACTACGATTTAATCAGAAAAAAGGGGCGCAACATGTGGTAATCCCCTTAGCTGAAGATCTCCCTTAGATAGTGCCCCATGACAGTCATTGTTCATTTGTAAAAAAAATCAACTATACCTTATAGAATTCTTTAAACCAACTAACCAACTCGGAAACTCCCTCTTTAACCGTTATTTTTGGTGTATACTTTGTAGCTTTGAATAAATCTTGTGTATCTGCATAAGTTTGATATACATCGCCAAGCTGCATTTCACGAAAGTTCTTTTTCGCTTCAATACCTAACTCATCTTCAATAGCTTTAACAAAGTCCATTAAGCTAATTGGTGAGCCATGACCTATGTTATATACGGAATACGGGGTTGAGTTAGTTGCAGGACTACCCGTTTCCACTTTGCATATCACATCAGCGATAAGGATAACACCCTCAACAATTTCATCTACAGGGGTAAAATCACCCCACATATCACCATGATTATTTATGTCGATAGTATCGCCATTCAATATTTTTTTAGTGAAAATATGAGATGCCATATCAGGGCATCCCATAAACAGAACTTGAACAGGCGTAAATCAGATTTTTAACCTGGCTATTACGGCAACCTTCTAAAATGTATAAATATCCAATCAAGTTGCTATCAGCATAAGACATTGAATTTTCAATCGAATATCGTACACCTGCTTGTACAACTAAATGCATCACTTTGTCAAACTGATGAGCAGAGAATAAATCGGCCATAACATCACGGTCAGTTATATCTACCTTAATAAAGCTAAACGTTGGATGCTCATTCGTGCTAGACGCGCTTAATTCGTAATAGTCATTTCTACTATCAATAACAAGAAAATCATGTCCAGCTGCTCACAAACGTTTAATAACAGCACTACCAATAAAGCCAGCCGCACCTGTTACTAATTACTTCATTTACTTTCTTTTATTAATACCCATCAAAGTCATTCTCGCGATTAAAATCCAGCCTACAACTCGGGGTCATTAAAATAACACCTACATATCATCAACCCCGTAGGCGGCAACTTGTTCGAGCAGAACTTGCTAATCACTACCAAATAAATCGCGAGTATAAACTTTATCCACTATATCATTTAACTCATCAACCATACGATTAGAAACAATCACATCAGACATTGCTTTAAATTCAGACAAATCTTTAACTACCTTTGAATTAAAAAACTCTTTCTCTTCCATTACTGGTTCATATATTACAACTTCAATACCCTTTGCTTTAATTCGCTTCATAATTCCTTGAATTGATGATGCTCTAAAATTATCAGAACCCGCTTTCATAATTAATCGGTATATGCCAACAACTTTAGGGCCTTTGGCAATAATAGAGTCAGAAACAAAATCTTTGCGTGTGGTATTCGCATCAACAATGGCACTAATAATACTATTGGGTACATCTTTGTAGTTTGCCCGTAGTTGCTTCGTATCTTTTGGTAAGCAATAACCGCCATAGCCAAATGAAGGGTTATTGTAATGGTTACCTATGCGGGGATCTAGGCTCACACCTTCAATAATATGACGAGAATCTAAGTTATGTATCTCTGCATAAGTATCAAGTTCATTAAAGTACGATACACGCATCGCTAAATAAGTATTAGAAAATAATTTAACAGCTTCTGCTTCCGTAGAACGGATAAATAAAACATCAATATCTTTTTTCCAAGCGCCTTCAACTAACATACCTGCAAATTTACGTGCTCGTTCTGAATCTTCACCAACAATAATACGTGATGGATAAAGGTTATCGTGAAGCGCTTTGCCTTCACGTAAAAACTCAGGAGAAAATATCAGCCCATCGCAGTTTAACTCTTCTCTTATACGTGCAGTATAACCAACAGGTACTGTTGATTTAATTACCATGCATGCAGAAGGGTTGATCGCCAATACATCTTTAATAACAGACTCTACTGAAGATGTATTAAAGTAATTTGTTTCTGGATCATAATCAGTAGGAGTGGCAATAATTACATAGTCAGCCTCAGTGTAGGCAGATTTTTTATCTAAAGTAGCTTTAAAATTAAGGTCTCGGTTTTCCAAGAAATCAGATATTTCAGTATCTTCTATAGGAGATTTTCCCGTGTTAAGTAGTTCGATCTTTTCAGGGATAATATCAATGGCAACAACTTCATTGTCTTGTGCTAATAACATAGCATTTGACAAGCCAACGTAACCTGTTCCAGCAATAGCAATTTTCATAAAAATTCCATTAATTGTAATAAATAGTCATTATTTTCGTTGAGCAAGTTCAAAAACTGACGAAAGAACCTCAGCTGTCTTAATTATTTCATCTTCAGAAAGTGTTGGGTGTACTAAAAACATCAGACTGGTTTCACCTAGTTCTTTCGCGTTTGCTAAACGTGTCTCGGGTCGAAAGCCGGTATTATCAAACGCTTTTTCTAAATAAACTTCGGAGCAACTTCCTTGAAAACAAGGTACTCCCGCAGAAACTATTTCATTAACAATCCGATCACGGTCCCAACCATCAGCTAAAAATTCGGGCTTGATAAAGATATAGTGTTTATATTCCGCATGCTCACTATGCTCAGGTACATTGACTAATCGAATCAAATTCAAACCACTTACAGCAGTATCAATTTTGTTTGCATTCTCTTGACGTGACTTAGTCCAAGAATTCATGCGCGTAAGTTGAATTCGGCCTATTGCCGCCTGCATTTCTGTCATACGCCAATTGGTACCAAAACTATCATGCAGCCACCTAAAACCAGGTGGATGTTCGCGGTTATATATTGCATCCCACGACTTGCCGTGATCTTTATAACTCCACATAGTTTTCCATAATGTTTCATCATTGGTGGTTACTATGCCACCTTCACCGCCAGTGCTCATAATTTTATCTTGACAAAAAGACCATGCGCCAACATGACCAATAGACCCGACACTCTTACCCTTATACTTTGCACCATGGGCTTGAGCACAATCTTCAATCACATAAAAATCATGCTTTTTACTTAATGCCATGATTTCATCCATTTCAGCAGGCATACCAGCTAAATGAACAACAATAACCGCCTTGGTATTTGTAGTTAATACAGCTTCAATCGTTTCAGCCGTTATATTCTGGCTATTTAAGTCAACATCTGCAAAAACAGGATTTGCGCCTGCAGTTACAATACTTGAGGCTGATGCTAAAAAAGTACGCGGCGTAGTGATAACTTCATCACCTGCACCGATAGACATCGCTTTTAAAGCAATGTCTAACGCTAACGTACCATTACCTAGAGCAACGGCATATTTACTATCAGCAAAAGTAGCAAATTCTTTTTCAAATTCACGCCCTTCTTGCCCTGTCCAATAATTAACTTTATTCGATAATAGAACGCGAGAAACAGCATCTGACTCTTCTTGTGTATAACAAGGCCAAGGAGAAAATTTTGTATTTAGCATAATAAGGAAGATCCTTTAATGATATTTTTTAATTACTGCAGGGGAGCCAAAGGCAGTAACGTTTGAAGGCATATTTTGAAGAACAGTAGAGTTCGCACCGATAATAGTATGAGCCCCAATATCAATCAGTTGCTTTGTCACAGAGGAAATACCTAACCATGAGGCATCGCCAACCTTAGTTCCGCCTGCTAACGATACACTTGGACTTAGATGAACGGAGTCACCTAACTTACAATCATGCTCAACTATAACACCAGTATTAATTATACAATTCCTCCCTATTTGAGAAAAAGCATTAACAACTGCTTTAGCGAGTACTACTGTTCCTTTTGATATAATTGTATGCTTACTTACATAAGCTGTAGGGTGTACAAGAGTTGGTAAAGTGAAGTTTTTCTGCTCTAATTGCTCTGACATTTGGCTACGTATTCCATTGTGGCCAATTGCAACAATGGCTTCTGGATATTGTTTTTGATTGCAAAGTAAATCTTCAAATACTCCCACTACAGGCCAGTGCTCAATTTGCTGTTGTTCAGGATAACTATCATCGAAAAAAATAACTTTATAGCCAAGTAGTTCAGCTAACTCTGCCACGACTTTACCATGCCCGCTTGCTCCTACTATTGCTAATTTTTTCACTATTTACTACCTGTGAATTTATGCATAGTTACTTCTCCGTCTGCTGAAATTCCATCTTTAACAAAGACTTTAACAACGGTCAAACAAAGTATTTTAAAATCTAGCCAAAATGATTGATTTTCAACATACCAAACATCTAGTTTAAACTTCTCTTCCCAGCTTATTGCGTTTCGACCATTAACTTGAGCCCAACCAGTAATACCGGGTCTAACATTATGTCTTTTCGCCTGTTCATCAGAATATAATGGCAAGTACTCTACTAAAAGGGGTCTGGGACCAACTAAGCTCATGTCACCTTTTAACACACTTAACAAGCCAGGTAATTCATCCAAACTTGTTGAACGCAACTTTTCACCAAATGGTGTCAAGCGTTCAGGATCGGGTAATGCGCAACCATTATTATCGTAAGCATCTTTCATAGTGCGAAATTTGGCCATTTTAAACACTTCTCCATTTAAACCAGGACGGGTTTGTCTAAAAAGAACCGGTTTACCCAAATTAGTTGCGACTTTTCGGTAAACAAGCAAAATAACAGGGAACAGAAGTACAATAGCAATGGCCGAGACAATAATATCAAAAAATCTTTTAATCATTTATAGCCTCCATCAGCGATTTCTCAATTCTTTGAGCCATCTCATCACGTGAGAAAGTATCATAAGCAAGGCGCTTACAATTTATTTTTGCTATTGAATACAAGTTGTCATCCTTTAAAAATAATGATATTTGTTTTGCGCTAAAATCATGTTCTATTGGATCAAGTACTAACCCACATTGATGCTCGTTGATGAAGCTTTGCTGCCAACCGCCATAATTAATGGCAATGGGTGTTTGAGATGCTAACGCATCAAATAGTTTATTGGCTGAATTATGCCACATTTCAGGGACTGGCCCAAATAGAGATAATGATAAATCAGCAGCAGAAAGTAGTTTAACAATTTCAGTTTTTGCAACAGGAGGAAGAATATATAAATTATCTTGATATACGCCTAGCCGTTTTGCCTCGCCAATTACATCTTCTTTTTCCATGCCGTCACCAATTGCAACAAAACATATAGATTCATCAATCTTTTTCATGGCTTTAGCAAGTAATGGTAAATATCCTACTTTATTAATTACACCAAAGGTTCCCGTATAAACAACTAATTTCCGTTCTTTTAAAAAACCCAAATGCGACTGTTTATAAGAGTCTCCAATCGCTTTATCCACATCAAACAGCTGAGTATCACAACTATTAGTCGCTAAAGTCACTTTACTTTTAGCAATACCATGTCGAGTAATTCCATCACACATTCCCGGAGAGAGACCTATTAATCTCTTTGAGTTTTTATAGGTGTACTTTTCTAGCCACGTGGCAAGCTTTATTATTAATGGGTTCTTAATAGCTCCAACAGCAATGGGTAACTCAGGCCATAAATCCCTAACTTCAAAAACTAAAGGTCGTTTTTTTAGCTTAGAATAAAAAAGCCCTGGTATCGCAATGGTCAAAGGAGTACTTGTTGCAAAGACTACGTCACTCTTTATGCTTAATGACTTTAAAGTAGATAGCCATGAAAATTGTATAAACTTGAAAATACGTTTTATAAACGAGTCTTTATTCGAATATGATAGATGCAGGACATGTAACCTAATGCCATCTACCTGTATCTCATTCCAACCAGCCTTTAAAGGGTAGTTATCAGAAAGGTACGCAGAAGTGGTCACAAATGTTACCTCATGACCTTTTGCAACTAAGCGCTTTGCCATTTCATAAGATCGAGTTCCGGCGTTTGACTCTGGCGTTGCAAAATATTGGTGTAAATATAGTATTTTCAAAAAAAAGTCCTTAAAAGAGGCTTATACTGCTCGGGGTGAATTACTACAAGAAAAAAGTAATATTCTAAAGGCTAATTCAAAGCACAGCAAGCCTAAACCATAGAGTTAATACCAATGAGTTTTAACTTACTCAAAAGGCTAGTTCACATTTTTATTTAACTTTGGAAAATGGAATTTTGAGCGGTAAAATTCGATAATTCAATAGTTAACAGGTTCATTAGAACAAGGCTCTAATCAATAGCCTTTTTGATAGCCAATTTAAACTGTTTGTACTCCGTAGACCAATTATACTTCTCGTGAACAAATGAGTGGCCGTTAGAGCCCATCAGAGAACGTTCCTGAGGGTTATTATAAAAGAATTTAACACTACTAACAAATTGTTCTAAAGATTCAGGCTCGATGTAAACTCCACTTTTGTATCCACTTAATTTAGACTTCCAAAGTTGAAAGTTTGTAGCAATAAATGGAATTCCCATCGCCCCATATTCGAATAATTTATTCGGACTTGTTTCACTATAGTCTCCGATATCTCTAAGCCAAATCAGGCCAACATCGGCACATCTCATCCAAGAGAAAGCATTATGTTGCAGTAACCTTCCCTTATAAGAAACATACTTCCAAGCTTCATGCTCTTTCATTACAGTTAATAATTCATCAGGTGCTGGGCCTATAAGAATTAATTCACAAAAAAAGTCTTCATTTATAATAGTTAACCCATTAAGTATATCTATAATCCCTCTATCAACTGAAATCCCGCCAACATAGATAAGCTTAAAGCTTGATGTTAACTTATTATCCCTGCTTATTTCAGCGTAACTATTCTCAACTTTCTCAGTTAATTCCTTGCTAACTATTGGTGCATTTTCAACTAAAAAACATTCAGTTCCATATTTCTCAACTAATGCCTTTTGGGTAACAATAAAACCATCAGAAATGAAATAAGCGACTTTCTCAGAAAATTCAATTAACTTTGCCAAAATAGGTCTTAAAACACTCGGCAACCAACCCCTCATAAGAATCCTTTTAGAGAAGTCTTCGTGGGTATCATATACAACCTTGCGTCCAAATAGTTTCAAAATAAACAATATAGGCAATGTGTCAGGGTTATGCAGTAAGTATACATCAGACCTGTCTCTTATGAGTTTCATTGCCAATACTGGCAAGTAAAGAAAGCGTTTAATCCTTCCCTTAAAGGTTGGTGTAGCAACAACTTGAACACCCTCCTCTAAAAAATCATGGTTAGCTCTAGAGTACAATTTAACGGTAAAGCAATCCGATGCAAGACTGATCGCTTGCTTTTTAAAAACGCGAACGTCATCATAATAATGAACAGGGGCAACAATACAGATAGATTTTGATTTCATATAGTTAAGTTATTAATTAAATAAGTAGTTGTTGTAAAGGTATTCGCCTTTAGCAAATAACATTACTTTTATAAAGTATGGAAACAATAGATATAATAACGTAAAGACGAAGTGATATTTAAACCTCCTCTCTCTAAAATATTCAAGCAGATAATATATAGGGAAAACATAAAAGAATATAAATGCAGATTGCGCCCTAAAAAAGAACCCATATTGCAAAGATAAAATAATAGTCCAGTAGGTAAAAGCCCAAATAATTATACCAAACTCTAAATAATTACGATATTTAGAGCCTGGTAGAAACTTGGAAATAGGTTGCCTTTTTAGATAAATAAAAAAAAACATTAAAAATAATGGTAAATAATACAGTTTTGAGAACAGATTTATTATGGATACTCCTTTTGAATACCCCCCTGTAAGGTAATGTGAATATCGGCTAAAAAGAAGCTCAACAACATATGGAACAACTTTAATAAAAGTTATAAAAGCAATAGGCGATAACAAAAACACCAAGCAAACTAAGTAATTATTACGTCTAATCAAAGACATTAGGTATATTAGCAACGCCATTACTGATGAAAAGTGACTTATTATACTTATAAAAAGTAAAGGAAGAGATTTTATGTATTTACTCTCAGAAAGCATCAAAGCAATCAATGGAAAATACACAACCCCCATATAAGCCCTTAAACCATTCATTTGATTATGATATATGCCCGTAACTGTAAAAAAAATATAGAATATTATTGCTATATTAATTCCAGCTTTTCTCAGTTTATAAAATGTATAAAAAATTATAATTGAATTATGCAAACTGACAAAATAAAAAATTGATTGCTCACCTAAATTATTTTCTATTGCAAACCTATACAGATAATAAAAGAGATATTCGCCTTTGTTATAGTAAAGTTCCAATAGCTCAGGGTGGCTATAATAGTTCTTATAAGTAAAATAGTCAGTACCAATCCCGTATTGCATTGCAGGAATTATAAAAAACAAAAAGAACACCGGTAACCATACGATGACTAATAGGTGCATCTTTGTTATATGACTGAACTTTTCCTCACAATAAAGATAATAGGAAATACAAAACAATAAAAGCAGGTATATCAAATGTAACTCTCAATACTAAAGTTTCACCTATGTAGGCAATTCTAATAAACTAATGAATAAAACATCAGTTACCACTTGATATTTATATTGTTCTCTACAATATACTTATCTAGTGCATTTTTGGCTTCAACAACATCACTTAAACCATTAATAATGACTTGTTTTTCAATGTTTTTATTACGTAAAATTCTTTTCCCTAGGATCTTAAAAACCCATAAAGATTCAGAAAATAAAGAAGTGGAAATATTTATAGAAGCAGAAAAAAAGCCAACTTCTGTTACATACTTACTAAAACTAGCTAACGAAAGTCTATAATATTGAGGATAATATATAAAACAACGGGTATACAGACGTGCAAAGTTAATTTTTTTGTAGTCATACCCTATTTGTTCAAGAGCCTTCAAAAAACTGAAAGACCATACGGTCGGTACACTATAAAACTCAGGAATACGTTTATCCCAAATTAAATCTTTAAATGCGCCAATGTGCGGGTTATCTCTAAGACCTCCTGTATGTTTACCTGTTGCACTTTGGCCAGAAGTACTCGCTCCGGAAGCTCCTGGGATAACTATCGGGTAGTCTAGTTTATATGCTTTTTGAGACATTGAAGCTATCAACGTTGAACTATAAATATCGGGACTAACGCCTCCAAATAATGAACCATGCCTTGCCACTATAGCATCTGCAAGCTTTTTAGAAATCATACCTGAATATGCTCGAGGTAGATCTAAAACACCTCTACCAAAGTCGCCAACGGCCTCTTTTAAAGCTGCATCGATGTCATGCTTTTCCATAATCCCGGTATACCTAATAATATTTAAAGTACCGGAAAAATGATCCCCTTTTGTTCTATGCTTGAAATCTGGCCAAAAATAATTAACCGGAAAAGTAAACTTTATAGATTCAACTGCTTTAGCCTTTGCCCAATGTGCTATATCAAGAATCGGTTCACAAACAAAATCATCATCGCCAAGAAAAACCAGATATTCACCTGTTGCTTGGGATAAGCCACTATTAAAATTGTCTACAACAGATAACCCCTGTCCAGGTCTTATAATTTTTAATTGCGACTTTTTCTCATGCTCATTGAAGAAGTCTGATAAAAGGTTATCCTCGCTAGTGTCAGATACAATCACTTCAATATCATCTGATATTGATAATAACGAGGCGACTGTCTTAACTGCATATTTAAAACGATTATGTGTTGGAACAATAAATGAAATTAATGGCATTATATTCTCTAAGTTTTGATTCTTACTTGTTTAGTTCGTTTTTCACATAATTAAGCGTTAATAACAGTTCTTTAATTTGTTCTACATCCAAACGCTGAGTACTATGAGATGTATAATCCTCTATTTCATTAAGATCTACTTCACCTTCTAAAATGTATTTATCGTAATTCAAATCACGATTATCAGCAGGGATTCTATAATATCTTCCCATATCCTGAGCTTTAACCATCTCTTCACGAGACACTAATGATTCATAGAGTTTTTCACCGTGGCGGGTACCGATAACTTGAGTCTCTGCAATTTTCCCACAAAGCTCCATAATCGCTGTTGCTAAATCTTCAATTGTTGACGCTGGTGCTTTTTGGACAAATATGTCCCCTTGTTTACCGTTTTCAAAAGCGTGTATAACAAGATCAACAGAGTCCTCAAGGGACATTAAAAAGCGAGTCATTTGAGGATCAGTGATAGTAAGTGGACTACCTGATTTGATTTTTTCAAAAAACAATGGTATCACAGAGCCGCGTGAAGCCATTACATTACCATATCGAGTAGAGCATAAAATGGTTGCCCCTTCAGGAATGGTTCTAGACTTTGCAACAACAACTTTCTCTGCCATTGCTTTGGAAATTCCCATTGCATTAATAGGATAAACTGCCTTATCCGTGCTAAGTAGGATAACCCGTTTTACTTTATTGCTAATTGCAGCATTAATTGTATTTTCTGTGCCAATGACATTGGTTTTCACTGCTTCCATGGGATAAAATTCGCAAGAAGGTACTTGCTTTAATGCTGCAGCATGAAATACATAGTCAACACCAACCATAGCCTGTGAAATACTCTGGTAGTCTCGTGTATCACCAATAATGAATTTTAACTTATCGCTTGATAACTTAATTCTCATATCTTCTTGCTTTTTTTCATCTCGACTGAATACAATAATTTGTTTTACATCAGTTTTTAAAAATCGTTTTAATACTGTATTACCAAAGGAACCTGTCCCACCAGTAATTAATAGTGTCTTGTTTTTAAACATGTTATCTCTCTTTCTAAGTTTCAGGGGCATGCAATAATCAGATAAACACAGGTTAATAAAATCATTTATAGAAAATAATTAACCCCTGAGAAAAGTATGACCAAAATAAGGGCATTACTAATTATCGTTTTTAAGAAAATCTTTACTGATAATAAGGCAATGTCCTTCATATTTGGAAGTAAATATAATCGGTACCATAAACCAGTGCTGGACAGTGAATGATATAATAAATATGTTAATGCAATTAAATATACATTCTTATTAAAGGCAAATATTGTAACAAAAAACAATGTAATTATCGTCATTATTGCAGAAAATTGTGCTTGAAACCTATAATCTTCAGCAATAACTATAAAAACATAGGGAATATAGCCAATTGCTCCTAATGCAAGCGCTGGTAACAATATATTGGTTAGGGCGATTACATCATCGGATTGTTCATTTCCTTGCAGCCAAAGGTTAATAATCCAATCATTAAACAACCAAATCCCGCCAGTAAACAGCAAAACAATGGATACTAGTGCGATAACATAGTTTTTTACTTGTATATTTAAGCCTGATTTAATACCCGTGGAATATGCTTTAATTATTTTTGGTTGAAAATACTGCCTAACCGGCCCGGCAAGTACTGCAATGGGTAACATACAGAATGATGAAGCTAGAAAATACGGAACCAAATCTTCTGCGGACATAAAGATAGCTACGATAGACTTGTCCAGTTGCATAACGGCTGCACCTGCCAAGCTTACAAGAATGAGCGGTCTCCCTCTTTTTGCAAGCTCTATACATGAACTGAAATTTATTTTTTCACTTTCTTTCTCTGAATCTTTTGTTACAAGTAGTCTTGAGCAAACAAGCTTTATTACTACAAAGTTAATTAATGTAGCTGTAAATTGAGCCAAAATAAATATATCTAAAGTTGCGGATATATTATTTATTAAAACAAGGGTGAATACTGCCCTCCAAATAACCCCGACAATTTGAATTATACTAGCAGTTTTATATGCTTGTTTTGCATAAAGAGCTGCAAAGGAAATATTTTGTAAAGTCAGCATCCAAAACATTAACAATAAGATAAATAAGAAAGTCAGTGAAATGGTATGTTCTGCAAGCCCCCACCAAAGTAGTGTTCCTGGTAACAGAAAACAATACATAGCTGAAATTACAGATTCAGCTTCCCGTATCATTATTAAAGGATTTTTCTTTTGATTGTACGCCGTGTCTCTTCCAACGAGTGTCGCCATCCCTAAGTCTAGCGTCAACAACAAAGTCTGAAGTGATAAGATCACTGCAACAATACCGAATGTAGCAGCACCTAAAACTTCATTAAATAATGGCAAAAAATAGATACCAACTAATATCCCCCCTGTTTTACTGGCGAACATAAATATGATATTTATTAAACCTTGTTTATCTTTCATATTGTGCTGGTAACTGGCTTTGCAATTAATAATGCTTTAGTTAACTCTAATACTACTCGTTGCAAGTCATCATTTGATAACCACCATCCACATGGCAAGGCTAATACAGACTCCTGTAAGAGTGTTGTATTAGGAAGCTCTGTACGATACTTGTCATTAAAACAAGAATAACTATCATTACGCTGATGTAAACTGGATACATTAATACCGCTATTTTTCATAGCCTGAATGACTTGATCCCTATTATCAACTTGTACTAAAAAAGTCCAATACACCGACTCACCATTTTTCAAAGTAGGGATGATTTTTACTGTGGCTAGCCTTGCGAGTGCAGTTTTATAGTACTCCGCATTTTCCTTTGATTTTTCTATCCTACTCCTTACATCATTTAATTGACTGTCCCCTAATGCAGCACATAAATTATTTAATACCATAGAACTACTGGCAACAGGAATATCTGAGTTTGGATTTATTTCACCTAAATTATTTCTAAACGTAGAAAAATCAATGCCAAAGCGTCGTAGTTGTTTCGCTGTATTATAATCAACTATATCCTTACAAATTAACATCCCACCTTCAGTACAATTAATTTGCCGATTAGGGTAAAAAGAAAATATTGAAAAATCGCCAAAACAACCAAGGTTCTGATCATTCAACGTTGCCAGCAACGAGTTGTTGCAGTCCTCTATTAATTTCACATCATATTTTTTACAAATAGCAGCAATCTTATCAATTGAACTAGGATAACCTGCTACATGGTAAATGATTGCCGCTTTTGTGTTAGGAGTGATAGCAGCTTCAAATAAAACAGGATCAACTTCGACCGTATTAGGCGTTAGATCAACCCATACAGGCGTTGCATTACATAGGGCAATCGGAGAATTACTCGCCATGCATGAAAATGCTGTTGTTAAGACTTCATCACCAGCTGTGACTTTAGCAAGACGTAGTGCAAGGTGAATTGCATTAGTCATATCATTGGTAGCAAGCGCATGTTCACAGCCAATTAAAGATGCAAACTTAGACTCAAACTTGCTCACATATGGCCCAGAAGCGATCTGGCCTGAACGTAATACATCGATAGTTACTTTTTCCATTTCTGGAGTTGAAACAACTCCAAATAAAGATATGATTTCTGACATGCTAGTAATTACCCTTTCTTCAATGCATCAACAATACTTTCTCGTGTTTCGGCATCAACCCACCAACCACAAGGTACATGGACCATCTTTTTGTAATACTTATCTAATTGCGGTAGATCACCTGCATATTGCTTAAAAATAGAGTGGTAATGATTTGGACGATGCAGTTTAGATGCTTGAACTCCTACATCATTTAGACATTTTTCAATATTATCTGAATCATCCGAGAATACCGTGTATAACCAGTAACTAGGCTCGGCATCAGCATCAAATGTAGGTACTTCTAGTCCAGAAATAGCACTGATTTCTTTATCAAAATACCTCCCATTATCAATATGTTTAGCTATTTTATTATCTATAGTATCTAATTGTGATAAGCCAATAGTAGCCGCGACATTATGCATATTATATTTGTAGCCAACAGAAGTAATATCAACCTCAGTTCTTGGTACTCCTTTTTCTAGACCAAACCATCTAAATTTTTTGGCCTCTCGTAATAAGGACTCATCTTTAAAAGATAGAAAGCCGCCATCAACTGTTGTCATATGTTTGATAGCTTGAAAAGAAAAAATAGCAAAGTCTCCTACATTGCCAATGCCTTTCCCTGCATATTTAGCACCTAGAGAATGCGCACAATCTTCAATAAGTGATATATTATGACATTTGGAAATCTCCGAGATTTCATTGAGTCTGACGGGGATTCCCGCATAATGAACCACTATTATAGCTTTAGTTTTACTGGTTATTTTGTTTTCTATCGAAGATGGATTAAGGTTTCCTGATGTTACATCTACATCAGCAAAAACGGGGATTGCTCCAACTTGTAATATAGCAATATTAGTTGGCTCTGCAGTCATACTTGTGGTTATAACTTCGTCACCTGGTTTGACCCCAGATAAAATCAAAGATGAATGGAGCGCTGCTGTGCCACTACTCATGGCAATACTATTTTTTACGTCAAATTGATTTTGAAAACACCTTTCAAATTCATATACGGCCTCTCCTTCACCTATCATACCACTGTATAATACCTTTTCTAACTGTGGCATTAATATTTCTTTATCCGGTAACCCAACTTTTACTAATGGAATCATTTTTAAATCCTATTTAAAACACCAAAACGACCTAAAGCATCTAACTCACTAATGATGACAGATTCATTTAACTGCAACCACATCTGAAGGTTTGTTTTATTAATATTAATATTGCACTTTTCTTTCTGTAAGGCTTTTATAATTGAGCATCCCATTCGTGAGTTAATTCGAAATGATTGAGGGAATATTGATTTAATCAAACAGATTATTGACTCATCATCGCCATTCCAATCCACTATTACTCCCCCTACGTCATCCCACAAAATAGATATTTGAGCATTATTTGTTACATATTGATTTCCTGACTTTGCAAAAGGAGGTAAACCTATGCCTATTGGGAGTTTTTGTATCGTATATTGACAATCACTATTATCATTTTCAAGAAAAGTGACAGAGCCATATACCGATTGATCATAGACTTCAAACCCTTTACTTTGGTAAATATGGTGTTGGTTAGTCCAAAGGGTTAATGCCACATACTTATTGTTTCGAGCACTCCTAATAACCCTTTTAAATAAATCATTTGCAATACCTTTCCCTCTGTAATCTGGATGCACGCAAACCAAACCAATACAACCAACTATTTCGGTTCCTGAATCTAATAAAAGCTTTTGCTCTCTTACAACGAGCCCTGCGATTACTTTACCGTTATGCTGCGCTTCAATAGACCAAACATTTGAATCCGTTTTAGCCCATGGGAAGTGGTAATCAAAAGATACACCTCGACCTCGGGATACAAAAAATGTATCCCACGCCAATTTGATTAGCTCATCACTAATACTTTCTTTTATATTAAATAAAATCATACTGTAAGTTTACATCACCAATTACTGTTAAAACTCGTATTTCAATCATTAATGCTACTCCGAATTAGTGCCTCGCTGTAAAGCTGGCCATTAACACATTGAAGAATTTCATCTTTCAAGGGCGTTATTAGTAAAGCAACTGCTTCTTATTTTCAATTTACTAACAAAGCTCAAAACCTAGCTTAACCTCACATAATCAATAATCTAAATCGGTGAACATTATACTAAACCACCTTATTATTAGTAGCTGTTTGTGATTTTTTGAATTGCTAAATCCAAATATTGCTTTATGCTGCATAAACAACTAATTGCACTTTTTAAGTGCTACCTCATTGGTTCATGTACAGGCTACCTCAAAAGGTTTTCTCGTATAGATAACTTTATATTGTTAATAACTTTCATTTCTGAAGTACTAATTGCTTCGTGTATCCTGATTGTAGGAACTCTGATACAACTACCGTAAACGCTGAGGAAGTCTGCGGTTATACTAACTTTTCTTCTATGAAATATTTGTATTCATTTCTTAGTAAAATAACGAATAAGTACTATTAATAGCGATAGCATGCCACCAAGCATAGTACCTAACACCACAATTAATGCCCGCTTAGGTTTGTCTTTAGTATCTGGCACTTGTGCCGGGTCAATGGTTTTAAGGACATATTCTTTTTTCACCATAGTTAACATCATGTTTTTTGTTTGCTCTTCAATTAGCTGATAAAATACAACTTCCATAGTAGCCACTTTGATATCCGCCAGCTGGTTAGTTAAAAACGCTATTGAAGCTTGTGCCTCAACTTGGTCTTGCTCACGCATATACTCATTAATATCTTGAATTAGCCAGGTTAACCATTGCTTCGCTAATGTTGGTGAATAGAATGCAATATCAATATTAACCATCGAAGTAGCTTTGTCTTGAGCCACTGTAACTAATTGGGAAAATTCTTTATAAGTTTCCCAATTAGATGGTTCAGGTTTTTTAGGTGCTTTTACTTCTCTTATCCACTTGCTCGTAGCTTTATCATATAACTCTTCATCAAAGATTAAAGTATCTGATTGCATATCCCAGTTTTTAGATGCCATTAAAGGTACTAATAAATCATGTTTGGCAATAAAAGTTTCAATAAATGAACGTGACTTTAAGATCTCTAATGCTAATGCTGTTTTGTCGACTCCGCCACCGCCGCCAAGGCTTATACCTGCCATACTGGCTAATCCCCCCAGTTGCCCAGCCATACCACCTAGTCCGCCACCTGCGTCGTCAGAGGCTGGTGCTAAAATTGCAGAAGCTTTATAGATATTAGGTTTAGATAGTGCAAAAAATACAGAAGCAATGGCAAAAATCATACTGATGATGATAATAGTGAATTTACCAGCCCAAATTGCGCGCCACAGTTCAGCTAAGTCAATCTCATCTTCTTGGCTTTGAGTGTTTTGTAAAAGTAGTTGTTGCTGAAGTAATTGCTGTTGTAACAATTGTGCATT
>Ga0105356_10002370_pt1 | contig 18809 bp, 14 predicted proteins | sample GOMGulsemesocosm_3_FD_83502 | JGI IMG/M metagenome (GOLD analysis project Ga0105356, IMG submission 83502) | Methane-oxidizing microbial communities from mesocosms in the Gulf of Mexico - GOM9D Gulf of Mexico | ecosystem: Environmental > Aquatic > Marine > Cold seeps | place: Gulf of Mexico... | reverse complement strand
TGCACATGATTCAGGTTGTAGTCAAAGTGAGAATAATAATGAGGTAAGTAGGTAAAAGTAAGCCAACTGTTACTAGCATGGATGCTAGTCCAAGCCTCCATGGATGGATTCACGGCGAGTTGAACGTCTTTAACCTGCTTACCTGAAGCAACTACATAGGCATGTAAAGAAAAGTAACTGGTGTGCAAGCTATAAACTTGATGGGCAGCAGAAACCTAATGAGCACATCAAATATCCACCCTCACTAGATGGGCAGCATCAATTAACTCAGATATAGCCAATGGGATTAATCCCAACCTATATCCCATTTTTACTATCCACTGAAGCCGCTTAGTATCATCTCAGCGGCTTTTTCGGCAATCATAATTGTTGGCGCGTTGGTATTACCGGTTACTAATTCCGGCATAATAGAGGCATCAACCACCCGTAAGTTGTCGATACCACGTACTCTGAGTTCATTATCGAGCACGGCGAGTTCATCGTCATCGGTGCCCATCTTACAGGTACCAACTGGATGATATTCGGTATCGCCCGTGGCGCGAATAAATTCGATCATCTGCTCACGACTGGTCACGTCGACCGGGTAAATCATTTCTCCGCGCACCTCATCAAACGCCGGGCTTTGCATGATCTCTAAGGTTTTCTTGAGACCAACAAGTAGTGACTCGAGATCGCGTTCATCACCCAGGTAATTGGGATCAATTAGTGGTGGAGTCGTCGAGTGGTTATCGCCGAGACGTACTGTGCCACGACTCTTAGGACGCATAAGGCTGGCGTGGACACTGTAACCATGGCCAAGGTGCAGTTTACGCGTATGATCGTCAACCAGGCCAATCACAAATTCAATCTGCATATCAGGCGCTGGCTCTAGTGGGTTGGTGGTAACAAAAGCATGAGACTCGGCAAAATTAGACGTCATGATGCCTTCCCCTTTATTTAACCACTGTATTACTCCTTTAGGAATTTCATAACAGCTGCGCGGGCTTATACCGAAAGTGCCAGTGGTTTGCTTGGTGCGATAGATTGGCACCACGGTAATATGATCTTGTAGGTTACTTCCTACGCCTGGTAAGTCGAGGCGAGGTTCGATGCCAACGCTTCGTAAGTGCTCTTGAGGTCCGATACCTGATAACATTAAAACCTGTGGTGAGCCAAAGGCGCCCGCACTTAAAATGACTTCTTTATCCGCCTCTGCATAATAGGGCTTGCCGTCGACTTGGTAATGAACACCGCGGGCACACTGCTTGAGGATCTCGAGTCGCTCGACATGTGCACCGGTAATGACGGTTAAGTTTGGGCGTGATAAATGTGGGGTAATATAGGCACGAGCAGCGCTGCAGCGTTTACCGTTTATTTGAGTGACCTGACTGAGGCGGCAACCTTCTTGCTCTGCACCATTAATATCGTTAGAGGTTTTAACTCCTTGCTCGTTGCATGCCGCTAGAAAGTAATCATTAAAGTGACTTGGTTGTGACAATTCCCCGACGATTAGTGGGCCATCGTTACCATGAAGCGGATCGTTGGTAAAGTGCTGGTTGTTTTCTGCTTTAATAAAGTAAGGAAGGACTTCATCATAACTCCAGCCATGGTTGCCTAAGTTTGCCCAGTTATTGTAGTCCCAAGCATTACCACGGATATAGACCATGGCATTAATTGAACTGCTACCGCCGAGTACTTTACCACGAGGCTGAAAACCGAGACGGTTGTTAAGCTGTTTTTGCGGTACGGTGTCGTAATTCCAGCTATGAATGCCATAAGGCACGCAAGCGGCAACTCCCGCAGGCATATGAATTAAGGTTTGGGTGTCACGTTTTCCAGCCTCAAGGAGACAGACTGAAATATTGGGATTCTCACTCAAGCGAGAGGCCATAACACAGCCAGCGCTACCGCCACCCACCACAATATAATCAAATTTTTTATTCATCATACTACCTGTTGTTATGTTGTTTAAATCTTAGATTACCTAGATAAAATTGATAAAACTTGTTATTTTTGGACGTGGTTTTAGCTGTGATATAAGGAGCAATCTGTGGCAGCACTGATTAGACGACAATCATTAGCGGGTTTTAATCAGCTTGTCGAAGAGCTTGGCGCGAATGTGACCGAGGTATTACAGGCTTGTCAGCTTAACGAAGATTTGCTCACTGGAAGCGATGGATTTGTGCGCTATCACGATTATATCGTGCTGTTAGAAACTGCGAGTGAGGTGTTAGGCTGTCATGATTTTGGTGTTCGGCTGGCGGCTAAACAAAATATCGATATCCTAGGGCCGCTTGCCTTAGCCGCTCGACAAGCAAAAACACTGGGAGAAGCACTAAATTGGGTGGTCAAATATATCCACTTTCATGCTCAGGGATTACAGGTAAGCTTGACTAAGGTTCCGGCTAGCGATGAGTTATTGTTAACCGTTGCTATTACCTTGTCACCATTGCCTAAAGCCAATCAAACGATTGAATTAACGCTAGCGCTTGGCTGCCAATTCGCCCAATTTTTAAGTGGCGGGCGTTGTCATATAAAGACGGTGCTGCTGCCGCATCATTATCCTCATGTGACTTGGCATGCAAAGAATGCATTCCGTTGTCCTGTGACAGGGGATCATCCGGTGGCTGCTATTGTGCTCGACCAGCGAGACTGGGAGATGCCGCTTGTTGGCCAGCAACATCATCTGGCTAACGCTGCAATGAATTTTCTAAAACAACATTGTGACACGCAGTCAATGAGTCTGACTGAACAGGTTGAGGTATTGGTTAAGGCGATGCTGATGTTTGAGTTATGCACTAATGAGATGATTGCATCGGCACTCGATTTAAGCGTGCGGCAATTGCATCGTAAACTAGCGTTGGAAGAGACGAGTTTCATCAAAATAAAAAATGCAGTGAGGAGGTTGCTTGCGCAACACTATCTCAGTCAAAAAACGCTATCAGTAGCATGGATAGCTGAGCTGCTAGGTTATCAAGAACAGTCGGCTTTCACTAAAGCCTGTCAAGGTTGGTTTGGTTGTAGCGCGCGTCAAGTACGCTACAATCTGATGGCTCGTTAACAACCGTACTCAACATCGACCATGACATCATCACCGAGCTCTTCGATGGCATCGGTGAGTTGTTCGATAGAAGAGTGCTCTGGCAATAACACAGTCACATTGGCGCGAAATAGTAATGCCCCCGTGTTCGGTGCGCTTTCTAGCTGACTACCGAGTTGCTCTATATTCGCATCAACCGAATGCAATGCCTTGGTTAACTCTTGCACAATGCCTCCGCGGTCATTACACAACACACTAATGTTGAGCAGATCTTCAGCCTCAACCTGATCCGAAGTATTATGGCCTTCTTGGATCATGGTGTGTAAATCGTCTAACCGACCCAAACTCAGACCGAATTTTGCGACCTCTAATTCGGGGAGGTCAACCTCAATGATCCCGGCAAACTGTCCCGCTAAATGGCTCATCGAACTGCCAAGCCAATTTCCTTGATGCTGAAGAATGATTTGAGCCAGTTGATCCACTAACCCTGATTTGTCTTTGCCAATAAAGGTAACTACTACATTTTTCATAAAATTCCTTAAACTAAATTAACGATCACATAAAGTAATAAACCCGAAATCAGATTTTGTCCAGTAAATGATGTGACTATTTTAATAGCAGATGTCACATTATTGTCATACTGCGCCGCTACAATAGGGGCTATATGGTCAATAGTAGGAATTAAGTTAACATGTCATCTGCCAGCTTAGCCGCTAATAGTTCAATTCGTTTGTTTAAAGATCGCCTCACTCGCTTTGGCATTACTTTAGGCGGTTTAATGGTTTTAATGACCCTGTTAATGATCTTTGGTTATTTACTTTATGTGGTCGAACCTATTTTTCGCAGTGCCAAAATAGAAGTGGTACAAAGTCAGCCTATCGCTCATCAGGTCATTGCTTTTGGCAGCGACGAGCTCAATGAAATAGGTTATTTTGTCGATAACCAAGCGACTTTTAATTTCTATCCTTTGTTACCCAGTAGTCCCAAAGTGAGCCAGGTCGAGCTGCCCCTTTCTGCGACCGTAACCAGCGATGCACATTCTGGCGCTACATTGGCGCTGGGCATGGCCAACGGGCGAGTCTTAATTGCTCAGCCTAATTTTTTGTTAGATTTTTCTGATGGTACGAGGCGTATTAGCGCAAGTGTACGATATCCGATGGCTGAGCCTGAGCTGCTTATCGATAATGAGCAACAGCCGCTAACTAAAATTGCCTTTCAGGTAGATGAAGATCAAACATCGATTGTGGCGCTAACGAGTGATGACCGCCTGTTGTTAACTCGACTCGTCGCACAAGAGAACATGATGACCGAAGAGCTTGAATGGGTTAGTGAGCAGCTGGTCTTTGGCAATGTCCCAGACTCAATTAGCGATATACTACTACCGCCAGATCAACGTTTACTGTTTATCCGAAGTGAAAATAAGCTCTATGTTTACGATTTGTTAAGTGATGAATTTGATACGCCACTGCAATTACTCGACATCAATGAGCCGGGATTCGACGTCACCACTATCTCTTTATTGTCCGGTGGTAGCTCGCTCTTAGTCGGCAATAGCGATGGCACTATTAGCCAATGGTTCGAAGTTAATGGTGAACGTGGCCGCCGAATGACTAAGATCCGTGAGTTCTCCATCTCCGGTGCTGTCAAACAAATAGAGACTGAGCCTAATCGTAAAACCTTTGCCGCTCTCAATGAACATGGGAGACTGTGGCTGTTTCATACCACGAGCGAGGCGCAGTTACTAAGCTATCAGTTAGATAGCGACGCCCAAGCACTACGTTTTACGCCACGTAATAATGGCATTATTGTCGCAAGCTTACAGCAAGTTAAGTTCCATCATCTTGATAACGAACACCCAGAAGTGAGTTGGAGTGCATTGTGGCAAGAGGTATGGTACGAAGGTTATCCTGAGCCCGATTATGTGTGGCAGTCGACCTCGGCCAGTGACGAGTTTGAGCCTAAACTCTCTTTGGTGCCGATTTCATTTGGTACTATCAAAGCCGCCTTGTTTGCGATGTTATTTGCGGTACCTATTGCTATATCAGGGGCTATTTACACCGCTTATTTCATGCCATCTCGCTTGCGCAAAGTGGTTAAACCGACCGTTGAAACGATGGAAGCGCTGCCAACCGTGATCTTAGGTTTTCTGGCTGGTTTATGGCTCGCACCTATTGTGGAAAACAACTTACCTTTTGTCTTTCTATTAATTGTGCTCATTCCTGTGGTTATTGTGTTGACCGCATTGGTTTATCATTATCTGCCACAACGACTGACCAATATCCTTAATGAAGAATACAGTGTGTTATTTCTGATCCCGATTATTTTGCTGGTGGCTTACGCCTGTCTAGCGCTCAGCCCAATAATCGAAGATAGTTTGCTAGGCGGTGATGCTCGCACCTTTATTAGTCATGAATTGGGGATAGGGTTTGACCAACGTAATGCGTTAGTGGTCGGTTTAGCGATGGGCTTTGCCGTGATACCAACCATATTCTCTATCACTGAAGACGCTATTTTTAGTGTGCCACAACATCTTAGTAATGGTTCGCTGGCGCTAGGGGCAACTCGCTGGCAAACGCTCGTCGGAGTCGTGCTGCTCACCGCGAGCCCTGGTATTTTCTCGGCGGTCATGATGGGACTTGGCCGTGCTGTTGGTGAAACGATGATCGTACTGATGGCGACCGGAAACACGCCGATTATGGATTGGAATATATTCGAAGGGATGCGCAGTCTCTCGGCAAATATTGCGGTTGAAATGCCAGAGTCAGAAGTCGACTCTACTCACTACCGTGTTTTATTCCTAGCGGCTTTCGTGCTGTTTATATTCACCTTCTTTTTTAACACTATCGCTGAGTTGGTACGCCAACGCTTACGCGAGAAGTATGGCTCTTTGTAATGTTTATAAAACTAAATTTAGCACTTCGTTGTTACACTAATAAAGGTTTGTGTCATGGGTAATTGGTTTAAAAGCGGCTCGCCTTGGATATGGTTAACCTCTGGCGCGGTGAGTATTAGTCTTATCGCGGTGATTGGACTGCTTGCCTTGATCGCGTGGCGCGGCCTAACCTATTTTTGGCCGGCCACCATCTATCAGTTTGATTTGAAACATCCTGATGGCGTGATAGAGCAGGTTATTGGTGAAATTTATGAGAAAGATACCATCCCGGCGCAGCGGCTACGGGATAATGGCACACTCGTTGCCGCCGATATAGAAGAAGTTACCTCGCTATTGGTCAAAACCGGTAATCGTGAGTTTGTCGAACTCGATTTTCGTTGGTTACTCGCTCCAAGCATCACCAACAGAGTCGCCGCGCCAGACCTTGCGTTATTTGAGCGCGACAAAAATGGTAATTTCTACGGTTACATTGATGGCCTTGAGTTAGATGGTAGGCTATTGAGTGGTACTAGCACTCAGCTTAGAACAGAACTTCTTAGCGCCATTGAACGCGTCAATGAGCTGAAAACACAAGCTACATCCCTGCAAAGCGGCACCATAAGTGCGATTAACTATCAGCTAGAGCAGTTACGGTTAAAGCAGCGTCGACTCGAGATTGATGATCAATTAAGTTCAACAACATTAGCGCCGATAACAATGCAGCGCGAGATGTTAAACCAATCGTATCTTAAGCATGAGGCGACGTTGTTTAATATTCGTGAACAAATGGTTCGAGATACTGTTTTTGTGCGTGATATGCGCGGTGAGCGGGTACCATTAAATCTATCGTCATTATTGGCGCTCCATTTACCCAATCAAATGAGTTTGCTTGAAAAAGTGGCGCATTGGTTTGGTGCGGTGGGTGGTTTCGTGATGGATGATCCACGTGAAGCGAATACCGAAGGCGGGGTATTTCCAGCGATTTTTGGGACTATCTTTATGGTGATGTTGATGGCCGTTATCGTGACGCCATTTGGAGTCGTCGCTGCAATTTATTTGCATGAATATGCTAAAAAGGGCTGGGTAACTAAGTTTGTGCGTATCGCGGTGATTAATCTCGCGGGCGTTCCTTCCGTCGTCTATGGTGTCTTTGGCCTTGGCTTCTTCGTGTATATTTTAGGGGGCAGCATCGATGAGTTACTCTATCCTGAGGCGGCACCTTCCCCCGTGTTTGGTAGTCCCGGTGTATTGTGGTCGGCGCTGACCTTGGCTATATTGACGCTACCGGTAGTGATTGTATCAACCGAAGAAGGGTTATCGCGGATACCGATGTCGCTTAGGCAGGGCAGTTTGGCACTGGGCGCGACTAAATCTGAGACATTATGGAAAATTGTTATTCCGATGGCCAGTCCGGCGATTATGACGGGACTCATCTTGGCGGTTGCACGTGCGGCGGGCGAGGTGGCACCATTAATGCTGGTGGGTGTGGTTAAGATGGCCCCCACACTACCGATTGATGGTAACTTCCCGTTTATCCATTTGGAACGTAAATTTATGCACCTAGGCTTTCATATCTATGATGTCGGTTTTCAGAGTCCTAATGTCGAAGCTGCACGGCCATTGGTTTTTGCCTCGTCATTCTTACTCGTTACCGTTATCGTCGGTTTAAACATGACCGCCATTGGCATTCGAAATTACTTGCGCGAAAAGTATCGCTCACTGGAACACTAGAAAATGATTAACATAGAATCACTACAACTCGATGAGTTTGAACAAGGTAAGCCGGCAATTGACTTGGCAAAGCTAAGCGATAGCGATACAGCATTTGTGATTGACGATCTCAACTTATTTTATGGCGATAAAAAAGCATTAAGTAATGTCTCAATGCGCATTCCTAAAGGTCAGGTTACTGCATTTATTGGACCGTCGGGTTGTGGTAAATCGACGTTATTACGGTGCCTTAACCGAATGAATGATCTGATCGATGACTGTCGTACCCAGGGCAATATTTTACTTGAACAGCAAAATATCTTCGATCGCCATGTCGATGTTGCAACGCTCAGACGTAAGGTTGGGATGGTATTTCAACGTCCTAATCCCTTTCCAAAATCAATCTATGAAAATGTTGTCTATGGGCTTAGATTGCAAGGGATAAAGGATCGTCGTCGTTTAGATCAAGCGGTGGAAGAATCGTTGCGTGGCGCGGCGTTATGGGAAGAGGTCAAAGACAGACTCCATGACAATGCGCTGGGCCTCTCTGGTGGTCAGCAACAGCGTCTGGTTATCGCCCGTGCGATAGCTATCGAGCCCGAAGTACTATTGCTCGATGAACCTACCTCGGCGCTGGATCCTATTTCGACCCTAGTTATTGAAGAGCTGATCACCGAGCTCAAAAAGAAGTTTACCGTGGTGATAGTGACCCATAATATGCAGCAGGCAGCACGAGTGTCAGATAATACCGCGTTTATGTATATGGGGGAGCTCATTGAGTATAGTGATACCAATACGCTATTTACCACCCCGGCGAAGAAAAAGACTGAAGATTATATTACTGGTCGCTACGGCTAAGAGGAGCTCAACATGGATAATGTCAATCTTAAACGCCATATTTCAGGACAGTTTAATAGTGAGCTGGAAAATATACGCAATCGTGTATTGATGATGGGGGGCTTGGTCGAAAAGCAGCTCACCGATGCCATTGAGGCGATTAGCTGTTTAGATGCCAATTTGGCACAAGCGGTGATTGATAATGATCGTAAGGTCAACAGTTTTGAGGTGCTGATCGACGAAGAGTGTACTAGGATCATTGCTAAACGTCAGCCTGCCGCTGGCGATTTACGGCTGATTTTTGCAATCTCTAAAACGGTTAATGACCTCGAGCGTATTGGCGATAGTGCTAAAAAGCTGGCTAATGTCGCCTTGGAAAAAAATAGCAGCAAGCAAGGTCATTTGCTCGTTAGTTTGGAGAACCTTGGCCGCGCCTGCATTACCTTACTTCATGATGTGCTTGACTGCTTTGCACGGATGGATGTTGATAGTGCATTTGAAGTTCACGGCAAAGACAAGAAGATCGACCTTCAATATGAAAGCATGATGCGCGAACTCATGACCTATATGATGGAAGATCCGCGTGCTATTCCTAGTGTCATGGAAGTGATGTGGGCTGCAAGGGCACTCGAGCGTGTCGGCGACCGAGTACAAAACATTGCAGAATATGTGATTTACTTTATCAAAGGTAAAGATGTCCGTCATTTAGACGATGAGCAGATAGCGCAATTACGAGGTTAACTTAGTTCATTAAGCTGCTACAGTAAGTGACTATCGAATAAACACTATAATGGTTATATGAAGCGAATAAAATGTTTGGCGTTACTCGTTACACTGCTGACCACAGCGGTGCCTGCGGCCACATGGCATGACAGTGAGTATATTAAACAGAGCTTCTATGAGGTTAGTCTCGGTAGCGAATACGGCGATCATCGCAATGAGTTGCTCAGAAAATGGCAACAGCCATTGCGCGTCTATGTCGAACATCAAGTGGGCGATCAGGCGCTACACGATGAATTGTTAGCGGCACATATCGCACATTTGGTGGCGATCACCAAGCTCGATATTAAAATCGTTGCCAGCAAAGAACACGCTAATATTCATTATTATTTTACTAATCAGCAGAAGATAAAACCGCTAGTTAACCGCACACTTGGCGCAAAGGCGAGTGAACATTTGTTTAGTAGCGTTTGTATCGCCAGCGTTAAAACTGATCGGGATAATCATATCACGCTCGCCCACATCTTTATCCCGGTAGACTTGGCGCGGTTTCATGGCAAGTTGGTTGCCTGTATCGTCGAAGAAATTACTCAGACGCTGGGCTTAGTCCGTGATTCTGATTTAGTATTTCCTTCAATCTTTAATGATCGCAGCAAAAATGATTTACTCAGTGGACTCGACGAAATTTTATTGCGCTTGCTTAGCGATGACAGGGTCAAGGCAGGCATGAGCAAGGCACAGCTCGAGCCTGTCCTGAGTAAAATACTTAAACAGTATCACCGCGAGGGATTGATTAAATCGGCCGATAAACGAGTACTACAAGGAGCATTGTATAAGATGCTGGGCTATATCACGGGTATAGACGTGATGACATGATAGCCTGGTATCTACCGTCTTTAACGATTTGGTGATAAGCGGCTTTGGTTTTTTCAACAATATTTAACGGTGTTTGTTTGCTATAGGCGATATAACTTGCGCCTGACAGCTGCGGAATATCTAATACCGGCACCAGCGAATCTTGAGGGATTCGGTGCGAGGCCAGTATTTGCGCCACACTATCTTCACTGAGAATGATTAAATCAACTTTGTGAGCCAACAACATCTTAAGTTCCTGTACAAGTCCGCCAACATAGGCGAGCTTAGTGAAATTATGTCGCTGCAAAAATACCGTTGTGACATCTTTTCTATTGGCGCTAACGGTAAATTTCTTAAGTGCGTTTAAGCTCGTACCCGCGATTTCTGGGCGAGTGCTAAGACGATAAAAATTATAATTAAGGGGTAATATCTTACCGACCCAATGAAAGTGTTTTTCTCGACTTGCGGTACGATTAAGTGGATAAATCAGTGTATTGGGCTTAGTAATAGCATCACGATAGGCGCGTGCCCACGGCACGATGCGAATATCGTAATCCAAGCCTGAACTCGCCATCACTTCCTTGACCAATGCAGTCCCTATGCCCTTTATTTCATTGCCCTCATAATAGGCTACAGAACTTATTTCAGTGACAACAGTTATTCTAGCGCTGCTGTTGAATGAAATAGCGCCAAAGAGTAATAATAGGATGAGCCGAATACTCATAGTGCCGCTCCAGTGGAAAGTAAATCTAGACGAGTTAGCCAAAAAACTGAAAATGCGAGTAGATTATAGCACAGTCGCCCAGTAGAGAATAAACGAAGGGAGTAACAAACAGGGCAAGATCATGAACTTTCCATTTTGGGCTAAAGTGTGATCAAATAGACTCCTTATCCATAGGAGTTTCAAATGCTATCTGCCTTTGATGAACATTTTTCACTAATCCCTGATCATCGCCAACAATCAAAATTGAACACAAGCTTCACGATATTCTTCTAACACTCGTGGTTGGAGTTATTTGTGGCGCTGATGGCTGGGAAGCGATTGAAGAAGTGGCACATAATAAAATTGAGTGGCTAAAAAAATATGGCTCTTTTAAAATGGCATTCCTGTTCACGATACTATTGCACGAGTAGTGTCTTCTTTAGATCCTAAAATGATGAAAAGTTGTTTCATTAACTGGATGAAGTCAGCGCAGGTAGACACGCTCGGCGAAGTCATTACTATCGACGCAAAGACCGTTAGAGGCTCATATGATCAGAAATAAAAGAAGAGCGCGATCCACATGGTTAGCGCGTTTGCTGCGAACAATGGTGTCGTATTAGGCCAAGTTAAAACCGAAGAAAAGTCTAATGAGATAACCGCCATTCCTGCACTGCTTGATTTACTCGATATCAAGGGAAGTATTGTCACGATTGATGCGATGGGCTGCCAAAAGGCAATTGCTAAAAGAATAGGTGACAAAGAAGCCGATTACGTTATTGCCGTTAAACCGTCTTTCCGCACCTAAAGTATATGATTAAATAACTTGACGCAGATCGCTAGATTTGATCTATTACTTATCTTTGGGCGGTAGATAATAATGGCATAATATTCAAGTCAGGGACTCGATCATTTAGAGGGTCACTCGCTTACTCAACCAATGAACTCATTGTGAACCGAGATCAGTTTCAATCTTCGCAATCTTTGTTCGATAACATCATGCACATGTTATCTGATATGTTGCGTTCAACCACTCAAATTACCCAAGATACTCAACAGTCTTGTGCCTCAGTAGACGAATTAAAGAATGTTACCGCTGGAATTAATGATTTTGTAAATATTATCAAAAGTATCTCTGACCAAACGAACCTATTAGCGTTAAATGCGGCGATTGAAGTGGCACGAGCGGGAGAACAAGGTCGTGGTTTTGCGGTGGTAGCTGACGAAGTACGGACACTGGCGCAACGCTCTGCTGAAGCTTCGAACGAGATATCGAGTCTTATTGATAAAGTTAATCAACAAATGATTGGGGTCATCTCAGGCATTGAAGCGGTTGGCGACAAGAGTAATACCATCAACGACAGCACAAGTGCTATCGCTGATACCGCGGGGCAAATTGTTAATCTGTCAAAAAAGATGTATGGCGTGATCACACAGTCCACTGCGGATGCTTTTTTGCAAACGGTAAAGATAGATCACGTGGTATGGAAGTTTGATGTTTATCGTGTGATGCTCGGTATATCAGATAAGCCAATACAGGACTTTGCTGATCACACGATGTGTCGCTTGGGTCAGTGGTATTATACGGGGGAAGGCGCGCAGCGATACGCTAGTCACAGCGCATTTAAACAGATTGAACAACCGCATGCCTCGGTACACCGTCATGGGATCAGTGCGATGAAATCTCATGCCAATGGTGATTTAGACAGTGCAGTGTGTGAGCTTGAGCAGATGGAAAAGGCTAGCTTTGAGGTCGTCGATAAATTGGGTGCGCTGTCACAGCAGCTCGCTAATGAGAGTGAGGCGGATAAGCAACAGACGGTGGGGCTACTATAAAAATGGCGTTCTGAGAGCTATCTACAACAGCAGCCGTAGAGCGGCTGTTGCAGGAGCAAGTTTCTTATTCTAATTCTAACAGTAAGCGCTGGGTATTCTGGCGCAAAACTAGTGTCGCGGCTGATTGGTCATTGTTAACCGACAATATTTGCTGTAATAATACTCTAGCAGAAGGTTTGTCACCACTCTTGGCAGTCGCTTGAGCAAGAGAGTATTTAGTCTGAAGGTTGTTGGGCATTTTCTTGTTGGCGATCTTTAGCATGGTTCTTGATTGAGCGTAATCTCCATGCGCTAGTAGTATTTGCCCTAGCGTGTCATTAAACACCGCAGACTGTGGCGCTGCCTCATGCGCTAATTCGGCATGAGTTTGAGCTAGACTTGTCTCGCCATTTTTAAATAATAACCAGGCTAGATTATTTTGTGCCATTGAATTTGCGGGGGTTATCTCAACAATTCGCGTAAAGAGGTCGCTGGCATTTGATGGTTGATCCAGACGTAAATATTCGTTGGCTAATATATTGAGTACCAATATATCTTTTGGATATTTAGTTAACCATTGATTAAGTTTCTCAATCGCTAGCTGATGTTGATTATCAACGGTAAGAGCAGTTGATAACTGGACTAAGATCAAATTGCTTTCATAATCTTCAAAAAGCGACGTATAGAGTGATACCGCTTTACTATACTCTTTGTTTTGAAAAGTAAATCTAGCTTGGTTCTCTCTAATTTTTACATCGTTGGGATGCTTTTTTATAAGTCGATTAATTAAAGGGCCAGCATTTTTTAGATCATTATTTGCTAATAATAATCGCGCTACTGTAGTTGATATTATTCTGTCGTGAGGTAGTAATAGCGAGGCTTTACTTACAGAAGCTAATGCTTTACTGAGCGCTTTTGATTTTTCAAAGTTAAGTGCCTGCCAGTAATGAACTATCGCGTTATTAGGGGCCATTTTCACCGCTTGACTAAATTGTAGTGCGGCAGGCTGATATTGATGATCTAAGTAATACGCTTGGCCGAGTAGTAAGCGAACCATCAGCACGTCAGAAAAATCCTGTGCACGATCGCCCAATTGAGCAATTACTTCACGATAGTTGTTGAGCGAAATATAGGTTTGCGCAAGCGCTATATTCAATGACACATGTGTAGGGTTTTGGGTTACCGCTTGTTTTAGCCAAGACAAAGCAAGCTTGTCATTACCTATTCTTTTTTCAAGCAGCCACATCTGCTTCAAGGCAAGTAAGTTATTTGGATTCGCTTTTAATATTCTTTTATAGTGATCTTTAGCTAATTCATAATTACGGTCAAGAATTGCGAACTGAGCAAGGTTATGGTTAGCATTAGCATCACCGGGTTTATAGGCTAGTGCTTGGCGTAAATTCTCCATCGCTAAGTCACCTTCATTGCGTTTAATATATATCATCGCTTGTAATGTATAGGCATCAGGTTTTTTCTTACCAGCAGCCTTGAGTTCATCGACGAGTACTTGCGCCTTTTTTAGTTGATCTGTTTTAAGATAGCTTGAAGCCAGCGCCGATTTTATCGCATAGGATTGGGGGGAGTTTTTCAACGCAGCTAATAAATACTCGCTCCCTTGTTCATAGTTCCCTTTTGCAAAGTTGATATTGGCTAATCGCCATTTACTGTGATTATCCTGTGGCGTGAGTTGTGAGGCTCTAAGTAAGAGTGCCTCTCGTGTCAATATTGCATCGGTTCGTCCTTTCGCTGCCTCAACAAACAACGCAGCATCTTTGCCATAGAGATCTTGCTCTGCAATCTTGGATAGGGTGTTAATTGCACTATTATGTTGGTTGAGCATTAGTTGATTAGCGGCGTGTAGTTTTAGAATTGACGCATTACTTGGATAAGCAGTAATTAGCTTACTCGACCAACGATGGGAATTCACATGCATTTTTAAGGCAAAAGAAGCTTGTGCTGCAACATACTGGCTTTCGTGATGGTATGGAATTAACTCGAGTACTTTTTCGGCATGAATTAACGCCGTGTCAAAGTCTTTGTTGATCAATTTTATGTAAGAAAAGTAGTAATTGGCTTGATGAAACAATGGAAAGCGGGTTAGGACCTTAGCAAGTATATTTTCAGCTTCATCATATCGTTTGAGGCCAATCAATGCCTGAGCTATTTTTACCTTTATTTGCGGATCGATGGTTCTTATGCTCGATGCCTTTTGATAAAAATCCAGTGAATCGGAAAAACTCTCAGTCAAATAATACAACTCGCCTTGTAGTAATAGTCCGTCGATATGCAGGGGCATTTCTGTTAGTAGCTTGGTCAGTTGGCTTTGAGAGGCTTCTATATCGTTATCACGCCAGTAGAATTGCGCTTTTGCATAGGTTAGTTCGACATGTGATAATGCGTTGAACTCAGAAGAGGCGACTAGTTCTCTGGCTTCAAGCTCCTTACTTTGCATAATATACATCAGTAATTTGAGCGAGAGTAATTGGCTTTTTTTATCCGCAGTCCAATTTTTATTGATGGCTAAAAGTGGCTCCAGCTCGTCGAAGCTATCTAATCGTAGTAAGACTTTTGCGTACAAAAAAAAGGCTCCGGTGTCAGCGCGATTAAGGCGATAAGCTCTTGATAACTCTTTTTCAGCCTCAACATAGTACCCTTGTTGAAAATAAGCATTGCCGAGTAACTTTCTAGCGACTTGATTATTACTCTCTAATTTTAGAACATTCTTTAGTTCTATCATGGCGCTAGATATTTCGCCCTGTTCGACATGCTTCTTCGCTTGGGCTAAATGAGCCTGGCTGGTCTTGACGTCATCTGAACAACCCACGGTTAACACCGCAACACAAAAAACTAATGCTGCTATTGGCAGCTTCTTGATTGCAAAAATATTGCGCTTCATCTTTATATCCCTTACCCGAAATTATTGATTCTAGTCGAACAAATCAGTTTACGACGTGTTAATACCATAACGTCCTGGTGAAATTATTCCGTTTGGATCCAGTTGATTCTTTATGGCATTTATCAAAAGTTTATGCTGTTCACTCAGTTGTTGCTGAAACAGTGGCCAGTGAACATTCGCTAGTCGGTATGGCGGGAAGCCGTGCTCGATACATTTTTCCAATGCGATAATTGAGCATTGAGTCGCCCGTGCCACTTCGTCTTCGTCATTACTATTAAATAATGGGTTACAAATTAACGCGACTGACCGAGCGTTGATAAAACTAAGTGTAGTGTAAAGATGAAAGCCATGAGTTTTAAACACCTCATGCAATATCGATAACAACTGACTTATGCTGTGCTTATCTGCTGGTGCGGTGGGCGAAAGCCAGATGAGGCCACAGCCATCTTTAGCAACGTCAATCCGACTATCCATAGCTTTTGGATAACCATTACGATGTTTATGGTAGCAACCTTTTAAAAAAAGATTAGTTGGTTTTCCTGTATGCATATCAATTAAGCCCTGTGCGGTGTCTAATTGAGTTTTAAGCGAAATAAAGGATGTCGCAGGTAAGCGTTCCACAAATCTTGACACTCGAGCAATTAGCGCTGGGTCTAAGAAACTGACTTTTACCTGACAATGAGCGTTTAGCCTTGCTTTCAATTCTTTTTTATAGACTCTTATCATGTCCTTAGTGCCATAAAGCGCGCCCGACATCACCCATTCACCAATGCCTAGTTGCTTTAGCTGTGCTTGAATATCGCTATGGGGAACTAATCCGGTAACGTCTTTCCAACTTATGCTTGATGAAAGAATGCGCATACCGTTACCGATATGTATCGTACTGGGTGTAACCCCAAGCATTTTCAATTCAGAAATGGGTTTAATCGCAGATAGGAAATCCTCGTGAGTTTTAAAGACCGCAACAAATGGTAATATTTTCGGAGGCCGCTCAATTAACCAAATACACAACTTGGTGATAATACCGAAGTTGGATTGAGCAAATAACCCCTCAACCGAAGGACCAGCGGTTCTACTGCTGTGACATGTTTTTGAGTTGTGTGTATCGCATTGTTCATAGGCTAGGTGGCCGGTTCGTAATATATGTCCGTTGCCTAGCAAAATTTCATACGAGCAAGAGTGCCCAAAGCGATCACCATATGGGGTATGGCCAAAACCTCTTTCTAGAATATTACCCACCACACTTGAGCCTGTCGAGGATCCTGTACAGTCCATAAAAAGATTAGTCTTGGACAGCGCGTCACTTAACTGTTGCTGGGTGACTCCAGGTTCAATGATCGCATATTTGCTATTCTCATTTATTTCTAGAATCTTATTCATCCGTGAGAGGTCGACAATAACGCTATCATCACAAGAGGGTGTAGCATCGCTATAGCCCCAGTTCTTGCCACAACTTAATGGATGTAAGGGCACTTGACAGTGATTGGCCCTTTTGATAATAAATTCGAGTTGCTGACTAGTTGTTGGCATTAGTGTGGCGCTGACACTTTTTGTCTCGCCCGTTGTTGCTGGTTTGGTATGACAGTCTTGATTTATCGTGAATTGTTGTATTCGCGCATAGTCGAGTATTTCCTCTAAAAAACTCGTAATATCTTCATTTTGTTTCATTCTTAGCCTCGCTCACTATCGCAACAGATTAATACGTGAGTACTATCTTTGTTCTCAAAGCAGTCGTTTATGAATGTTTTACTACCTTGGAGCTCAACCTGTTCTCTATTATCAATCGTTAATATTGAACAATGAAAACGAATGCGCTTTTTCTTCTTAGATATGACTTAGTGAGTGTAGTCGGTGAACTCTATTTCTACAAATCGATAAAGGATTAAATAGGTAAGCGCTTTCAGGAGAATTTTACACCCTCAAAGTTCTTGGCTAGAGATGATATCGGTTTTGGATTTATATTCTTATTTGATCGTTAAAACAGTGTGTTATTTATTTTTGTCTGGATAGTAGGATGTACTGTCTGTCAATGTTCCCCATTTTCTAACAGAGTATGCGACGTGTTTGTTGTCAGTATAATTTACACAAGCTATATAACACGGATTCGCGATGAGAAATTTATGCCTTATCTTATTGAAAATTAATTTTTTTTCTATAATGGCAAGAATGTTGCTTTAACCAAGTCAGGCGAGGAGATATAACGCCTTGTTTTTTAAATTTGCTATAAATAGGCAGGGATTAAAATGAATAAACTCACAAAAAGTACGATAGGAATAGCAATGGTGGCATTGCTCGGCGCAGGTAGTGCCCATGCTGATACGTTAGCATACTCTTATTTAGGTATAGAGAACATGAAGCTGACTGATGGTTCAGGCAATCAGCTAGTAGCTGGTAGCTCGATTAATGTCACTAATTATATTGATAGTACAGAGAATTTGGCTACCTTAGCTAGCATCGCCGGAAATGACTCCAACACCGCGTTTAGTACTCCAGTGTGTCAGGGCGCTGGTTGTGGTGTGGTCGCTGGTTCAGGGTTTAACGAAGCTGCGCCTATCTATACACAGCACTTCGCTCGTGCAGGCTCTACGTTGGATGGTGCTATTGTTTCTGGTCTTGGTGGAGGGTCGGCAGGGGCGACTGCTCGCACCGTGTCAGAGACTCAGTTAATTGCTAACGATAAAGGTAGTGCCAACAGTGACATTAACTTAAGCGCGCAATTTGATTTCAGTTTGACAACTGATACCTTCATCGGATTTGAGTTTGGATCAGTTGGCGGGTTGCACTCACAACAAACCGCTGAGAATAATGCTCCACCTTCAGCGAGTCAATCTGCAGTTCATTTTAGTATTAATATCACCGAAAGTGATGGTACTCCAGTATTTAGCTGGGCTCCTAATGGTTTTGGGTCTGACAACGCTCTAGTGGACGTTGAAGCGTTCTCTAGTGGTATTAACTTAAACACGGGGATTTCTGTTCTTAGTGCTCCTGGGGATATCTCAAGAAATTTAGCAGGCATGTGGCAGGCTAAGAGCACCATGATGTTATCCGCGAATAAAGTCTACAATTTAACTATTAGCCATGGTGTTAATGTCGCAGCGACAAGAGAGGTTCCTGAACCTGGCTCGCTCGCATTATTAGGCTTGGGACTTGCGTCGTTAGGTTTTAGACTCCGAAAGTCATAGTTAAGTTTGTTAGCATAAAGGCTATTAGCTGGTGGCAGCTGATAGCCTTTTATTATTTTGGAAGCTCTCCATTAACGCGTTTCACTCGCCGTCATAATTTCACGTATATCGTCTTAAAATGATATCGCCATTTAAGACGCTAGTACAATCCCCGTTAGCGGTGAATCCATTGCCTCCGTCAATTCAAAGAACTAATACCAATT
>Ga0105356_10002368_pt1 | contig 18811 bp, 19 predicted proteins | sample GOMGulsemesocosm_3_FD_83502 | JGI IMG/M metagenome (GOLD analysis project Ga0105356, IMG submission 83502) | Methane-oxidizing microbial communities from mesocosms in the Gulf of Mexico - GOM9D Gulf of Mexico | ecosystem: Environmental > Aquatic > Marine > Cold seeps | place: Gulf of Mexico... | reverse complement strand
GTCGCCCTTTTGATAGCCATGCAGGATGAGGCTCAGGGCTTGATTGATGACTTGGGCCTGCAGCTAGATACACAGCTACTGGATAATGAGCTGCCCATGCGTCTGTATGTGGGCAGCTATAAGGGGCTGCAGCTGTCACTGCTGCTAAGCGGCAAGGATGAACGCTACGGGGTGGACAATATAGGTACTCAGGCGGCGACGTTGAGCGCCTATGCGGCTATACGGGATATTAAGGCTGACGTGCTAATCAGTGCCGGTACTGCAGGGGGCTTTGCCGACCTGCCAGGCAATAAAGGTGCAGACATTGGTAGAGTCTACTTAAGTGATGAGCAGCTCGTCTTTCACGATCGCCGTGTGCCTATACCTGGCTTTGCCGAGTCGGGGGTGGGGCACTTCCCCTGTTTGAATGTACGCAACATGGCGGCAGCGCTAAATTTGCCCTATGGAGTGGTCTCTAGTGGCAGCTCTCTGGAAAAATCCGCCAAGGACGTAGAGGTGATTGAGCGCTATGGAGCGGTGGCCAAGGAGATGGAGGCGGCCGCTATTGCCTGGGTGGCCAGTCTATATAAAAAGCCCTTCTTTGCGATCAAATCGATTACCAATTTACTCGATCGCCCGGGGGCTTCAGAGGATTTGTTTTTACAGAATTTGCACACAGCGAGTGCTGAGCTGAAAAAGGTCAGTTTATCCGTACTTGAGTATATACAGGGCAAGACTCTGGAAGACCTTGCAGGGGAATAATGGCTTAGCTTGCTTTGCTAATTAATTTAGATTTTTTATGCTGTAGATAAGTTTGGTAGTCATCTTCCGTAAAGTTGTCTGGAACTCTCGGCTTAAGCCATTCGATAGCCGCTTCTCTAGAGCCCGATATTACAAAGGGGTAGGGGGGCTTTTGGGTCCACAAATACACGCGGATAATCGTGCGTTTGATGATGGAGTCGGAAATTTCTTCTGATAGATAGGTTGACGCGTTAATGATGGAGTCGATTTTTTTACCGTGTATCAAATTGATAGCATTGCTGGACATACCCTTCATGTTCTTGGCCAAAATCAATAAGGGTAGCTTTTCGATATGCGGCAGTATGTCAAACACTTCCTCGTGGGCGAGGTCGAGTAATTGGTGGGTTTTTTTGTAATTAATATAGTGGCAATCATCCCCGTAGTTGATGACGAGTATGCCTTCCTTTAGCAATGTGACCTTCACGCTCATGTAAATGACTTCTATTCCAGTAACTATAAAAACTATACACCTGTAGATAAACTCGGCAATGCCGAATAGTCTAACTGTGTATATACTGCGATGAATTATAACAAATGGGTATATTAAAGTATGTTACTTGATGACTATTCACTTTCTATGTGGGGACTTTTCATAATACTGGCAACGGTATTAGTACAGTCCCTAGTGGCGGCACTCGTCAAAGCGGCACAGCCCGGTGCAGTACCAGGGAAAATTGACGAGACGCTAAGTCATGCCTCCTTTGTATTTCGCTCTAGCAGAACGATAGCTAACTCCTTAGAGAATTTACCGGTAATGTTGGGTACTGCTGTTTTAGCGCTGCTGGTGCAAGCCGACCCTTTCTGGGTGGCGGTGTGTATATGGACCTATGCCCTAGCTAGGTTGGTACATATGGTTTTGTACTATGTTATTGCGACTGAGCAAAATCCTAGCCCACGATCGCACTTTTACTTTATAGCCTTGCTGGCCAATATTGCGCTGTTGGTGTTTATTGCTCTGGCTTTAATTTAGTGCTCAGACATGACCTTGTAATAATCCTCTAAGGTATTGCCTGGCTCAGCTAGAAGCTTGCGCTGGCTGCGGCTCATATATTTTCATTATTGGCCTATCCTACTGACACTATATTGTCAGTAGCCTGTCAGTATTCTATACACTCATAACCCAGGAGAAAAAGCATGAGCACCACATTAGTTGAAACCGTTGAGTTTAAATTGTCGGTAGAGGGGGCCAAGCAGCAGTTGCTGGAGGGCTTTAAACAGTCCAATCAATGGTTGGCTGAAAAGCCAGAATTTATCTATCGATCCATTTCCCACAATGCAGAAACCGACACCTGGCATGACATCGCCTATTGGCGCAGTGTAAAGGCGGCAAAGCAAGCCGAGGACGAATTTATGACCGAGCCGAAAACTCAGTTGTTTATGCAGCAGATTGATTTTGAATCGGTGAAGATGAGTAAGTCATTGGTAGCGGGTGAGTTTTACACTGAAGATTGCAAAGATAGTTAAAGGATTAAAAAGAGAGGCCACTGCCTGTGTGGCAATGCTGTGTAGGCAATCGATGACTCGGTGTAGTTGTTGTTTATTGTTACAAATTTGGATTTTACTTTATACGGCTACTCAAAACAATCTACTCCAAAACCCCTTGCAGCCACTCCGAAATATCCCCGATCTCCTCCAAACAAACACTATGCTCCATAGGGTAATCCCCATACTCCACCGAATACCCCCATTCTTTAAGCGTACTAAAGGCATCTTCCCCCAAGCTTACAGGAACGACAGGATCCAAGCTGCCATGAAATACCTGCACAGGAATGTCTTTATTCGCCTCATGTCGCTGCACGCTGTCTTTAGTCGCTAGATAAGTCGATAAACAAAGCAATCCCGCCAGTGGCTTGTCGTAGCTCAGCGCTGCTTCATAGACCACCGCACCGCCCTGTGAAAACCCAGCCAAGATAATGCGGTTGGCAGGTACACCGCGCTCTATCTCGCGTTCAATCAGCTTTACCACTTCCGATGCGGATAGCCTTAACTGAGTCTCATCGACCTTGCGGTCGATATTCATTTCCAGAATGTCATACCAAGCGGGCATAACGTAGCCGCCGTTGATGGTCACGGGCATTTCGGGGGCGTGGGGGAAGACAAAACGTATGGGCAGATCGGCAGGCAGCTTGAGTTCGGGCACGATGGGTTCAAAGTCGTGGCCATTGGCACCTAGGCCGTGTAGCCAGATAACACTGGCTGTGGCTGTTTGTGTGGGCTCTATTTCAACGCAGGGTAGGTAAGTCATGACTATTAGCTTTTGTCTTAGAGCCGCTAATATAACTGAATTATCAAAGGAGGTGTCATCCTGAGTGCAGCGCTAGCGAAACCGAAGGATCTGGTTCGCCGATATTTCAGTGAACAAGATCCTTCGACTGCATTGCATTGCGCTCAGGGTGACACTACTGCTGCTTATTCCCATGAGCGAGGCGATACAGTATTGGCAGCACAAATAGGGTGAGTAGGGTAGAGGACATTATTCCACCAATCACCACCGTAGCTAATGGGCGCTGTACCTCGGCACCTGTACCCGTGTTTAAGGCCATGGGCACAAAGCCTAAGCTGGCGACTAGGGCCGTCATCATGATGGGGCGTAGACGTATCATGGCGCCGTCTATAATCGAGCCGACTAGCTCGCTGGCCTGGTTGCCGCGTTGATGCCAAAGGTCGCGAATAAAGGCCAGCATAACCAAGCCGTTCAGCACGGCGACACCGGATAGGGCGATAAAGCCAACCCCCGCTGATATAGATAGCGGCATATCTCTTAGCCACAGGGCTATCACGCCACCGGTGAGGGCCAGTGGCACGCCGGTGAAGATAATCATGGCATCTTTGAATGAGCCAAAGGCCATGATTAGCAGGCCGAGGATGATGGCGAGGGTGATAGGCACAACTACGGATAGACGCTTGCTGGCTGACTCTAGCTGCTGGAAGGTACCACCGTAGCCCAGCCAGTAACCCGTAGGCAGATCGACCTTGTCGGCGACTTGCTGCTGCACTTCGGCGACAAAGGAGCCCAAGTCGTGGCCGCGTACATTGGCAGTGACGACGACGCGGCGCTTACCGTTTTCGCGGCTGATTTGATTGGGGGCGGGGGCGAGTTGCAGCTCGGCAATTTCACTTAGGGGCACATAGCCGCCATTGGGCAGATTAATCGGCATGACCTTGAGAGCGTCGATATTGGAGCGCAAGTTTTCGGGCAGGCGCACGACTAGCTCAAAGCGTCGATCCCCTTCAAATAGCAGGCCTGCGGATTCTCCTCCGATGGCGGCGGTAACGGTGTCCTGCAATGCGGATAGGCTCAAACCATAGCGTGCGGCGGCCATGCGATCGGGGATCACCGATAGCATGGGCAGGCCAGAGACCTGCTCAACCTTGGTGTCGGCTGCGCCGTTAATGCCCTCGACCACCTCCATAATCTCATTGGCGGTGGCTAGTAACTGGTCTAGGTCATCGCCAAAGACTTTGATGCCAAGATCGGAGCGCACGCCGGAGATCAACTCGTTAAAGCGCATTTGAATCGGCTGGGTAAACTCGTAGTTATTACCGGGCAGTTCCGACACCGCTTCCTCGATCTCTGCCATTAGTTCGTACTGAGTCATGCTGGGGTCGGGCCACTCGTCACGGGGCTTTAGCATCACGAAGTTATCCGCCACATTCGGTGGCATGGGGTCGGTGGCGACCTCTGCTGTACCCAGCTTGGCGAAGACCTTATCCACTTGGGGGAACTGCTTGATGCGCTCTTCCAGTAGCTCCTGCATTTCCACCGCCTGGGTCAGACTGGTGCCAGGTATGCGCATGGCGTGCAGGGCGATATCCCCCTCCTTAAGTTGGGGGATAAACTCCGAACCCATGCTGCTGGCCAGCCAGCCGCTAAACACCACCAGCAATGCAGCGAAGGATAAAACCACGCCGCGTAGGTTCATGGCATTTTCTAGCAGTGGTTGATAGGTGGATTTAGCCGCGCTGATAATGCGACTTTCCTTCTCGCTGATCCTGTCATTCATAAATACGGCGACGGCAGCGGGCACCACGGTTAAAGATAAGACGAGAGCCGATAGCAGTGCCATAACCACCGTGGCAGCCATGGGCTGAAACATTCTTCCCTCTACACCGGTGAGGGAGAACAAGGGGATGTAGACCACGGTGATAATTAACACGCCGAATAGGCTAGGGCGGATGACTTCATTAGTGGAGTCGAACACCAGTTCTAAGCGTTCTTTCAGGGCCAGGCTGCGATCACCGCGTTGTGCTTCGGATAGGCGGCGAATGGCGTTCTCGACGATGATCACTGCGCCATCGACGATTAGGCCAACGTCTAATGCACCCAAGCTCATTAGATTGGCGGAGACCCCCATCTGTACCATGCCAGTAATGGTGGCGAGCATGGATAGGGGAATGACCGCTGCGGTGATTAAGGCGGCGCGGAAGTTGCCCAGTAATAGGAATAATACCACGATGACTAGCAATGCCCCTTCAACTAAGTTTTTCTGCACGGTGCTGATGGCCTTGTCGACCAAGATCGTGCGGTCGTAAACCGTATCGACAATAATGCCCTCGGGCAGGGACGCTTTAATTTTCTCTAGCTTAGTGGCAACGGCTAGGGATACTTCCCGAGAGTTCTCACCCACCAGCATCATCGCCGTGCCTAGTACTGTCTCCTTACCATCGCGGGTGGCGGCACCGGTGCGCAGTTCCTTGCCGATGCCGACCTCGGCGACATCGCGCAGCAATACGGGGGCGTTGTCGATATTCTTCACCACCACCTGTTCGATGTCGGCAATATTCTCCAACTGCCCTTGTGTGCGCACCAACAGCTGCTGGCCATTGCGCTCGATATAGCCAGCACCCTGGTTGGCGTTGTTCGTGCGCAGGGCATCGCCGATGTCGTCTAAGCTAATGCCAAAGACCAGCATCTGTTGGGGCTGGGGGGTGATGTGGTACTGCTTGTTGTAGCCACCAATGGTATTGATCTCCACCACGCCTTTGACCAGTGCCAGCTGCGGCTTGATGATCCAGTCCTGTATCTCGCGCAGAGCCATGGCGTCATAGGGTTGGCCATTGTCTTGCAAGACACCTTCTTCAGCTTCCACGGTGTACATGAAAATCTCACCGAGGCCGGTGGCGATGGGCCCCATTTCCGGCTCTAAGCCCGGAGGTAGGGAGCCCTTAATCGTTGCCAAGCGCTCATTGATTAAGCTGCGAGCAAAGTACAGGTCCGTATCCTCTTCAAATACCACCGTGACCTGAGATAGGCCGTAGCGAGATAGAGAGCGGGTATAGGCTAGCTTCGGAATGCCGGCCAGTGCCGTCTCCACGGGGAAGGTAATGCGCTGCTCGGTCTCCAGCGGGGAATAGCCGGGGGCTTCGGTATTGATCTGCACCTGAACATTGGTGATGTCGGGCACGGCGTCGATGGGCAGTTTTGGATAGCTGAACATACCCATGCCGATCAGCACCAGGATCAGGGATAGTATTAACCAGCGCCGCTCGATAGAGAGACGCAATAGTGATTCAATCATGACTTCTTCTCCTAGTGGTCGTGGCTGGCGCCAGCTTTTTCGATATCGGCTTTGATCAGGTAGCTATTCTCTACCACGTATTCGTCGCCTGCCTTTAAACCACCCAGTACTTCGGTGAACAGGCCGTCGCTGCGACCCAGTTTCAGCGGGCGAATCTCGTACTCTTCACCGATCTTGATAAATACCACGCTCCAATCGCGGAAGCTTTGCAGGGCGCGATTGTCTACGGCTAGCTTTACTGTTTCTTCTGCCGTCACCACCTTGCCCGTGACCATGGCACCGGGTATCCATTGACCGCTCTTGTTATTTAGCGGAACACCTGCGAGCAAGTAGGGCTTGCCCTCGGGGCTGGGAATGAGGTGTTTAATACTGGATTTCTGGACATCGTTAGCAAGCAGCACTTGCTGGCCTATCCGCATCACTTGAGCCTGCTGGGGGAAGGCCTGGAACTCGATCCACAGCTGGGAATAATCTGCCAAGGTGAACAGCACTTGCTTGTCGGCTAGCTCGCCGGGATTGGCGTGGCGAGCGGTAATCACACCATCAAAGGGGGCCTTTAAGGAATAGCGCAATAGGCTTTTGTTGGACTCTATGGTTGCCAAGATCTGGCCCTGTTTTACGCTATCGCCAATCTCCGCATTGACCTTGAGTACCAGCCCGGGGAAGCGAGCCTTTAGGTGACTGATCTTGCTGTGTTCGGTGGCGGTCTTGCCGTAGACGGTTTCTGTCTGCTTAATCTGTACAGGACCAGCGGTAGCAGTACTGATGCCCGCTTTATCCGCAATATCATCTTCAATCTGCGTGCGGCCTTCGTGGGATTCGAATGCCCAGCGGTGAGTTTCCCCCTCGTAGCTGAGGTCGCCTTCGCTAAATAACTTGCCGCCGTTGGGGCCTTGGCTAGCTGCTTCAGTGTGATGGCTTTCTTCTGCATGATCGTTATGGCCGTGGTCACCACTGGCATAGCTGATGGGAGATAGGGCAATTAACAGTGCAGCTAATACGGCCTGTGTTTGGTATGTGTTCATAGTATTAATCCTGGAGTGTGGGGGCGGCGAGAGATTGACCGGTAAGCTGTTCTATGTCGGCGCCATAGCGCAAGGCGGCAGCGGCGGCGTCAATGGCGCGGCGCTGGGAAACGACTAGTTCTTGATTGGCGCTGGAGTAGTCGCGGTAGCTATAGCGGCCGCGCTCGTAGGCCTTGCGCGTCTCTACAGCAGCCTCCTGCAAGGCAGGGATAATTTGCTGTTGGAGCTGCTCAGTCGTGTGAATCGCCTGTTGACGATTGTTATAGGCGCGCTGCAATTGATTGCGCAGCTGTAATAAGGCGACGTCTTGTTCGGCTTGTATTTGTTCGACCTCTGCTCTGGCAGCCGCGACGGAACCTCTATTGCGACGGTGGTTAAATAGGGGCAGACTGATGCTGGCGACTAGGGCTGTATCGTCACTACCTTGGAAGCGGCGCATGCCCACCGACCAGTCTAGGTCAAAGCGGTTCTCGCTTTGGCTAAGGCTAAGCTCGGCGGCTTTAACTCGGCTGCGCTGGGTGAACAGCTCAAGGGCAGGATTGCTTTGCAGTTGCTGGTATAAGTCATCGAAGGGCCTGTCCTGACCAAACTGGAATAGGTTGCCCTGCAATTTATCCATCAGCTCAAACTCACCCCACAATGCGGATAGGTTGTTTTGGGCATTGTTCGCGGCGCTCTGCTCGCTGCTCAAAATCAGCTTGGTTTGAGCTAGAGTTGCTTCAGCGCGCTTCACCTCTGCCCTGGGTGTGGCGCCAGCACGGGCGCGTTTTTGCACTTGGCTGTGTGTGGTCTCGGCGAGTTTGACGCTGGCGCTAGCGAGCTCAATGCGCTGCTGTGCGGCAAGGGCATCGACGTAGCGGCGCGTGACTTCGCTGAGTAGGCTTAGTGCTTGCAGTTCGCGCTCAGTGTTTAGACTCGCAATAGCAGCCTTGGACAGGTCGCTACGCGCCTGGCGTTTGCCGCCTAGCTCCAAGGTGGAGGACAGCGATACGGTGATATCCGCATTATCAAAGCCACTATAGCTATTGGAACCGGAGAAATTTTCAGTCTCTACGTCTAGGGCGTAGCCGGGAGGTAGTTGCTTAGCTTGCCCGTGGGCTCGCAGGTTTTGCTGGCGCAGGCTAAAGACGTTTAAGGTTGGGTGAGTGGCCAGTGTTTTCTCAATGGCCTTGCTCAGGTTTAGGCTTTCGGCGGGACTACCATTGGATAATAGTAATAATGCCAAGCCCGTCGCAGCCTTGTGGCGAAGGGCGCGAGGTAATAATAGAACAGACATCGTTCATCCTGTTGATCGAATTAAAGGGGAGAGAAACGATTAAGTTTCCATCAACAAAGTGCGATAAAGGATTAAGCGCGGGGAGGGCGAAATAAATTAGATAGCGGTGCAGATGTTATGGGTGAGCTGTAACCACTACCTAGTAGAGCGGTGCTATTGCTCAAAGGAACGGCAACATGGCCGGATAAAAAGTGTTGCGGAGAACTGTGACCGTGGCAGTGGTGCTCGTGGCCGCTAGTGTCATTGCTAGAGTAGTTATGCTGGTGATTAGTATGGTGCTCGGTAATAAAGAGTTTGCTTGGCTGAATTTGGTGAATATCCAGCATCGCCCATACGGATTGCGAGGAAATCAGTAAGATAAGTAACAGAGATAAGCGTCTTTTTAGCATTGGGCACTAAGATAACAGTCATGTAAGAAAGTTCAATTTATGTTGCCTTATGTTTTTTACTACTTAGGGCATATAATCCACGCTATCTACATAGGAATTACCATGAACGAAATCGCCGCCAAGCTGCAAGAGCTTAAAGAATTGATCCCCACCGCACTAGAGCTGCCGGAAGAGGATGATATTACGGAGATTGAAGAGGAGCTGTTGGTTCCCCTTGATGACGATTTCAAAGATTTTTTGCTAACCGCTAGTGATGTTGTTTACGGTAGCTTAGAGCCGGTCACTGTGGCTGACCCCTGTGCACATACTCACCTTCCCGAAGTCGCTGCAGTTGCCTGGGATCGTGGCCTGCCTCGCCAGCTGGTACCCCTGTGTGAATATAAAGAGGGTTATTACGCGGTAGCGGAGACCGGTGAGGTTTATTTATGGAATTTAGGCGAGGGCGAGGACTTTGATGCTGAAAGCATTGGCGGCGTGTGGGACTGGGTCGAATTTGTCTGGTTGAAGAGTGGGGCTGAGTAGCTCATGGATAAACGCGAAACAGAAGTTACCGCCCAAACCCAGCAGTGGTTGCGTTCGGTGGTGATTGAACACAGCTTCTGCCCCTTTGCACAACGTGAAGTAGAGGCAGGACGTGTGCACTATGTGGTCGTGGGTGGCGTGGGTATGGCAAACAGCTTGCACGCCTTAGTTGAGGAGTGTGAAAAGCTAGATCAAGATTCCAGTATAGAAACGAGCCTACTTATTTACCCTGACGCGTATCAGCGTTTTGAGGATTACTTGGACTTAGTGGCGATGGCAGAGGATTTGCTGGCTGAGCAGGGCTACGAAGGTGTGTATCAGGTGGCGAGCTTCCACCCGGACTATTGCTTTGAGGGTGAAGATGAATCGGATGCAGCAAACTTCACTAACCGTTCGCCGTACCCCGTATTGCACCTACTGCGTGAAGCCAGCTTAGAAAAGGTGCTGGAGAACTATGCGGGTGACCCCGCAGACATTCCAGAGCGAAATATTAAATTGGCTCGTGAACTAGGCGTGTCTGCTCTAAGCGCCATATTTGAATCTTGTTTCAATACAAAGAGTTAGCTCGCGGCTCTTTGTAATTCCTTGTGTAAATGGTTTAGCTCTTTTCTTTTGTCCATCTCAGGGTTGTCTTTACTTAAGTTAGCCCAAAGCTTGTCTGCGGCGTGGCGCAGAGGCTCATTGCTGCTGTGCCCACAGCTGTGAAATAGCTCTGTCATAAATTCGTCACTTTCAAGATCTAATCTCACGTCTAATTGGGCGCTGAGCATCTGTCTGATGCGTACAAACTCGCCTAAAGTCTCTGCTGACATACGAAAATGCATATTCTTTCTCCTTTTTACTGCTTTTCAAATGAACTTGATAAGTCTTCTTGCTAGTAGCGTGCCAAGTATTACCTGTGAGGAGGGACTTGTGGGCTTATGTGAGCTGACGCACATAATCTAATGCGGATACCCCATTAAAGGGGTAACTAGGGACTTAGATTGGTTCTATGAGGAATTTCTAACGTTTGTAAGCAGTTCCACGCAGAAACCACCTATGCAGATTTAGAAGAGCTATCGGAGGAAGTTCATAAAGATGTAGAGACCAATATTTGGGGGCTATAGCTGAGCCGTAAAGTTGATGTTTGAGCTACTTCGCTACGTTTAAAAATCACGCGATTTATTTTTGGCGACAAATGCTCACTATTTTCTCAAAAAACAGTTAAAACGTACAAGTGTACACTCACCGAATCTGGATAATGCGTCCAATCTAAAATCATAAAAGGTGAATGCGGTGCGCTATCTTGTTGTTTCTATATTAGTTTTATTCTCTAGTCTGGTTCAGGCTGGCGGTGGTACTCCGGCTCCTCAAGTTAATCTAGCGGACTCTAAAGTAGTACTAACTAACAGCACACTACAGCCTTTGAGCCTGACGCTGCGTGTACAGCTAGATAGCGCTTTAACTATTGGTACTCACTATAAGTTAATCAACGCGACGGTTGCACCACTGGCGACGGCGGACGTGGCCAGCTTCAGTCGTACTAATGGCTTACAGGACGGCAAGAGCTATAAGTATTTTATCGATGTGCAGGGCGCATCGAATACAGTCACCCTAAGCCAGACAGTGATTGGCGGAGCCAACGGCAACAGCACACTAAAGTTTGGTGCTAACGGCAATGGCTTTAACGTCGCGCCACAGACCAATCGCGCTATCCAGCGCCACAACACCACCTTTGGTAATTCAGCGGTAGTCGCTTTTAACGCAGAGACTATCAGCAGTGCCGATCAGGTGAACTACGTAATCCACGAGAATACTCAGAAACCGAACATCAGCGCAGCAAATACCTTAAACGTGCTTTCTTATAATGTATGGCTAACAACGATCTTTGGTTCTAAAGATGTGAACACTCGTGTTGCTGAACAGCCTGCGGTGCTATCTGGCTATGACGTAGTGGTGGGTACAGAGTACTTTGACGATGCGCCTTCGGCACAGCTACAAAACGCGATTCTCGGTGAGTACCCTTACCAGACGGGTAGCGCATTTAAGGCGGGCAAGATCATGCCTGCGGGAACATTCATCTACTCGCGCTGGCCTATCGACTCAGAGAAGCACTTCTTCTTTGACGACTGCAACGGCATCCAGTGTGCGGCTTCTCGCGCGGTTATCTATACCAAGATCCGCAAGCAGGGCAACCCTTACCATGTATTCGCCACTCACACGCAGTCTTCAGACGACCAGCCAAACCGAGATGCGCGCTTGAAGCAGATTAACCAGATGGCGGGCTTTGTACAAAGCTTGAACCTACCTGCGAATGAGCCTGTGATCTACGCCGGTGACTTCAACGTGAATAAGATCGGTCTGCCTGAAGATCGTGACACTATGGAGTCTGTATTAAGCGCGGTTGAGCCGACTAATATCGGTCATAACCTAACGTTTGACAGCAATACCAACCACTGGGCAGAAGCGCCTTACTTGGAGTACCTAGATTACACTTTGTACAGCAATGTAAACCTTATACCTATTAGCGCAACTCAGGAAGCTTTTGCTCCGCGCAGCATTAGCGATGCTATGTGGCAAAAGTGGGATTTGTCTGACCACTACGCGGTACGTGGTGTCTTCGCTTACAATACATCAGCTAATCCAGCGCGTGCGGCATTCCCATTCGCTGGTGACGTGGTGCACTTGAAGACATCTAACGGCCACTATGTACGCGCCATGAGTGGCGGCAATAGCTTCGTCTCTGCAGGTTCTGACAGCATCGGTACTTGGGAGAGCTTCACGGTTATCGATCGCGGCAATGGCAAGGTTGCACTGCAAGCTCGCGATGGACACTACGTGGGTTTGGACTCTTACTTGGTCGGTACATTGAACGCGTCTAACGACAACATTAACAGCTGGGAAGAGTTTGAAGTAACTAACTTTGGCGGCAACAAGGTTGCACTGAAGGCGGCTAACGGAAAGTACCTGAAAGCTGATTTTGCTGGAGGCTATGGTTTAGCTGCTAGTGCTGGGTCAGTGGGTAGCTGGGAGACGTTTGAGTTGATTCGCCCTTAATAAACTACCAACTTGAAATTAAAAAAGGCAGCTTCGGCTGCCTTTTTTGTGTCGTTAGAGGAAGGTATTAACCCATCCCAACCACAAAACTAGCCACCACAGTAGTTGTTCCGCCAATATTCAAGGTGGCAATGTTTTTCGCCCCTTCAATCTGATAACTACCTGCCTGATTAGTAGTTTGCTTGTAGCCATCTAATACCATACGCACACCTGTAGCTCCCACTGGGTGCCCGCAACCGATCAAACCGCCGCTGGCGTTGATGGGCAGCTTATTGCCCATTTGTATCCACCCAGCATCAATCGCATCTCCTGCCTTGCCGGGTTCGGTGATACCGAAGTGCTCGATGGCCATGTATTCGGACACGGTGAAGCAGTCGTGGGTTTCTATGCCGTCTACGCCCCATACGTCTTGTATGCCCGCACGGCCTAGGGCATCGGTGATGGCCTTGTTAACGTGGGGGAATATGAAGCTTTCGTCTTGGCTGTCTTTAACTTTGGCGTCGAAGCTGATGCGTGAGGTGGTATGCCCCCAGCCCTTGATGCGCGGAACACTCTCTACAGCATATCCGCATGCAGCGGCATGCTGTTCCGCGAAGGCTCGGCTAACCAAAAAAACACAGGCTGCACCGTCGGTAATTTGTGAACAGTCCAATTTGCGAGTATGACCGTCTACGATGGGGTTGAGTTCGTCGTCACAGCTAAAGGCTTTATCTTCAAACTGCCAGCTTCGCCCCTGAGCATTGGGGTTGTTCTTTGCGTTGGCATAATTGTTTTGAGAGATAGCGTGTAAGTGATCTTTGTTGATGCCGTAGCGCTGCTCATAAACCTCGTGTAGGTTGCTGAACATATGTGGCCAGCAATAATCTGTTGCTTGCGCCTCGTGGCCCGTCCATGCGGCAGCGGCCAAATGACTTGCCGCGGACTTTCCGTCGGTATTGCGCATCCATTCCATGCCCAGTACGCATGCGACGTCATAGAAGCCGGCCTTGATGTCAGCGATAGCGGCTAGCATGGCCATACTACCTGAGGCGCAGGCGGCTTCATGGCGGTTGGTGGGCAGGCCGCGAAACTCAGGGATGGCTTCGGCAACAACGCCGCCTAACATGCCTTGCTGACAGAATAACTCTCCGGCAAAGTTGCCGATGTGGCAGGTTTCTACACTATCCGCGTTTAACTGTGCTTGTTTAAGGCCTTCGTAGACGCATTCACGAATCATGTCTTCGGGTGTTTTATTTTCGCGAGTCCAGTTGCGAGAAAAATCGGTTTGATAGCCGCCTAGGATGTAGATGTCAGTCATATTATATGGGTGCTGTTAAGGTGTTTTTGACTGTACCAGACTTGGCCATCCGTGGCGTGGTGGAAACGTTCATTTGGGTTGGCCTGAATGCTCTCGTCGAGTGTATTACGGGTAACTCAAGTGTTGAGGGAATGCTTGGGTTGTGCTTAATGCACGGTTTCCAGCTGATGCTCCCAGGCGTCGTCTAGATGATGGCGTTGATGTAATAGCTCTACTTGAGTGGCGTGGTTCGGGTTGGCTTTGCTAAGCTCGTCCCAGAGTTCACAAGCTAGACTATATAGGCTCTCATTGTGGTTTTCTGCGATGGCTTTGGTTAGCTGTGAGGCTAGGTCTTCGCTCTCTAAATGTACGCTAATATCGTATTCGCTTTTTAGTACTCGCTTCACTTGCATCAATAGTTTCATTGTTTCTTGGGTGAGATTTAGACTGTGCATTTTTACTTCGCCTGTGTTTTTTATTGTGTCGTACTTGTATTTAGTTGCTGTCAGAAATTCGGCAACAAGAAAGTACAACTACAGGATGAGAGGGGGTGTTTTGACGATGGATGGCTATATGTTGGGGGTTGTTGTAGGTCCTACATACGCTAGATAGTGTTCTACTATTGCCTGGATAGGTAAAAGTAATGCCTTAGGGCTAGGCAATATAGGCCGTTAGACCTATTATCTGCATATCAAACTAAAGAGAATGGATATGTCATTTTATAAAATACTCATCGCGAGCAGCCTGCTATTCACCGCAACACTATCTTTGGCTGATTTGCCCCGCTCCACTTCACCCGCAGGTGCGCAGGTTTATATTGTCAGCCCTGAGAATGGTGCTGTGCTCAGTTCGCCCGTGACAGTGGTTTTTGGCTTAAAAGGTATGGGGGTATCTCCCGCTGGTATTGAGCGCGAAAAAACAGGCCATCACCACTTATTGGTCGACGCCGAACAGCTTCCTCCTGTGAATGTACCTATGGGTGCTCAAGTTAAACACTTCGGCGGTGGGCAGACACAAACACAGCTGGAATTAAGCCCCGGTGATCACAGCTTACAACTGATTTTAGGCAACCATCTGCATATACCTCATGACCCTGTAGTGGCCTCGAAAAAAATCAATATTACTATTAAGTAGTCAAAACAAAGCTAAATACAGGCTTTTTGCGAATATTTCTATTATTTTTTACATGTTGCTTTTGATGGGTTGGTTTCTCCTATCTTATTGAAAATTATGGAAAATGTCAGGGTTAACTAGATTTTTGTAAAATTTTCTGGAAACTTATTCAAAATATTTTGTATTTATTTTAGCCTTTTGTTTGTTTTACCCGCATAATGCTGCCCAGAACAATACGTTCGACAAAACAAACAATTAAAGAGTAGATTATGAGCAAAGGTACAGTAAAGTGGTTTAATGCCGATAAAGGTTTCGGGTTTATTACTCCAGAAGATGGTGGCAAGGATTTATTCGTACACCATTCTGAGATTCAGATGGGTGGCGGATATGCTACATTGAACGACGGCCAGCAGGTTGAGTTCGAAGTTGGCGAAGGGCAAAAAGGCCCTTGCGCAAACAAAGTTGTACCTTTATAGGCTCTAGTCTATTAGTACTCTAAAAACGCCGCTTTATGCGGCGTTTTTTGTTTCTGGATATAGATAATTAGTCTGTCGCTCAACTGAGATGAGCAGTAATTTAGAGTGTTTTATGAAGCCTTCGTATTGCCCTGTAACCGAGCTATCTCAACGGCGTTCTCAAGGTCGCCCAGGCCCCTTGCTGCCTGAAGAGTACCGCCCTCGCAGCTTTCAGGCTGCCTTTGCAATGCAACAAGCCGTGGGCGAAGTTTTTGCGGGCGTTAGTGCGGACAGGGTTGCTGGCTGGAAGTGTGGTACGCCTAGTGCCGGTAAAAACATCATTGGTCCCCTGTATGCGGAAACGCTTCAGGCTGGGAACGTTTGTCAGTTGTACACCAATGCGGGTGGTCTGGCCTTAGTAGAGCCAGAGCTGGCCTTTGAGCTGCAACAGGACCTGCTGCCTAGAGCTGAACCTTATGCAGAGAAAGAAGTGGATGCGGCTGTAGGCGTTACACGTTTGGCGCTAGAGCTTATTCAAAGTCGCTATACAGATACTAGCCAAGCGAGCTTCTTTGATGCCCTAGCTGATGGTTTGGTTAACCAGGGCTTATGGCTTGGGCCTGAGTTAAAAAAGTCGACTGAGCTGGACTTGTCAGCTTTTACTTTGTCTATTCGAGTGGGTGGGGAGGAGAAAGAAGCTCTGACTGCACAGCACCCCAATGGTAATCCAAGGGCAGGGCTTTATTGGCTGGTGAACTTCCTTTCCCAACAAGGTATTGCATTGCGCCGCGGCCAGCAGGTTATTACCGGGTCTTATTCAGGTGTTCTCAAGTTACCGGTGGAGCAACTGGTGACGCTGGGCTACGGAAAGCTGGGCGAATTTACTCTACAATTTAGCGAGATAGCTTCACCGGCAGCTTAAGCTGTTAAACTTACGAAGATAAACACCTGTAACCTCCTAGAAGATTTGCGCTATGTATAACGACTCCCTAACCCGCTTAAATAAATATATCAGTGAAAGCGGCATGTGCTCACGTCGCGATGCGGACCGCTTTATTGAGCAGGGCAATGTCTATATCAATGGCAAGCGAGCTCAGGTGGGCGACCAGGTGAAGCCTAAGGATAAGGTGAAAGTAAATGGCCAGTTGGTTGAGGTGCCAGACACAGAAGACTTCATATTTATCGCCTTAAATAAACCCACAGGCATCGTCAGTACCACTGAGGGCAGTGAGCGCAATAATATTGCCGATTTTGTTAGCCACAGTACTCGTATATTCCCTATTGGCCGCTTAGACAAAGACTCCCAGGGGCTGATTTTTATGACTAACAAGGGTGACTTGGTTAACAAGATACTGCGCGCGGGAAATAATCATGAGAAGGAGTATGTGGTGACGGTGGACCGGCCCCTGAGTGATGAAGTTATTGCTGGTATGGGGGCGGGAGTACCGATGTTAGGGGTGACGACAAAAAAATGTAAAATTATTAAGGAGGCTCCGCAGGTATTTAGAGTGACCTTGGTGCAAGGCCTGAATCGCCAGATACGTCGTATGTGTGAGCATTTTGGCTACGAGGTTACCAAGTTAGAACGTGTGCGTATCATGAATATTAGCTTGAAAGGCATAGCAGTAGGTGACTGGCGCGACCTGACGGAACAAGAGTTGAATGTATTACTAAAATCGGTAGAGAACTCTTCTTCCGAGGCGAAATCTGGTTCTTCCAAGCGAGCAGTTGCCAAGAAACCAAAAACGCCCCAGTCAAAAAAGCCGTTAGCAAAGAAGCCGTTAGCAAAGAAGCCCTCAGCCAAAAAATACTCGGGTAAAAAGGCTAAGAAAAAACCATCTCGCGCGGCTAAAGCAGCATCCGACACCCAGGGGCGATCACCACGACCTTCTAAGAAAAAAGCTCGTCGCCGTTAGTGCTTAGCTAAGTGTTTTGCATGGGGGTAGGCTTTCAGGCGCTGAGTATCGTGTTTTACAACGCTATTTCATGGCCAAGTCTGCTTTTATCTTCTACATTTATGAGTAGGTAGCTAATGTGGAGGTGGAAGATGAAGTGTCCTAATGACTCTTGTGAAATTGAAGTGAAGGAAGCTGAGTTTCATATCGGCTTATTGTGTTCTGACTGCAAAGGAGTGTGGTTGCCGCGTAAGTATATAGATAGCTTGTGCCGCAATTATTCAGTCGGTGCTGATGAGCTGTACTCCGTTCTACAGTCATCCCTTGGACTGGACTCTTCGCGAGATTGCCCTGAGTGTGAGAAGCCTTTGCGTGCATTAGACTATTTGGGGATTCAGTTGCATGGTTGCGGGTCTTGTGAAGGTCTGTGGTTTGATGTGGGGCAGCTGACAGCGATGGAAGCGGCCCTACTGAAGGATGACCGTTTACAGCATCAGCAACAACCAGGGCTGAAGGATGCTGTACTCGGAGTGTTTAAAGACTTGGTGAAAACCAAGCCTGTGCGCGCCTAGGGGATAAGTACAATCTTGCCAATGTTTTTGCGGTCTTCAATATACTGGTGTGCAGCCGCAGCGTCGGCAAAGCTAAACTCTTTGTCTACATAGGGGCGCACCCAGCCTTCGTTTACACCAGCGATTATATAGTCCATCCAAATACGTAGCTTGTCGACTTCATGCCACATATGCCCCATGTTTACGCCAAAGGCAGAGCGGTTGTCATTCATTAAGCTAACCGGGTGGAAAAAGGGCATGTCTATTGCTGTTTTAATTAGTTTGAGTTTTCCCACCCAACTGGAATCAGTAGCGGCAGATATGCCAAACATGCCTAGACGGCCAGTAGAGCGTAGGGACTTGTAGCCGTGCTTCCAGCTTTTGCCACCCAAAGGGTCCGTGATGAGCTCTACCCCTTTATTATTGGTGATACGGGCAACTTCCTTGCGCCAATTTACCTTGTTGTAATCAATGGCGTGGTCTAGGCCGCGTTCTTTTAAGAAGTCATGTTTACGAGTGCTGGCTGTACCGATGGTTGTTGCACCGATGTGTTTGGCAATATCAATGATGGCTAGGCCTACACCACCACCAGCATTTTGAATCAGAATTGTTTCTTGCTCGGTGAGTTGTCCCATGGCAATGACGAGGGAATACGCGGTGGAATACGCTACTGGAATAGATGCGGCCTCTGCAAAACTGAGCTTTTCAGGAATATCAAATAGCTGGTTTACGGGTATATTTAAATGACTGCTGTAGCCCCCAAAGCCTGACAGGCCAAATACCCGCTTGCCTATCCAGCTGCTATTGACGTCCTTTGATACAGCGGTGACGGTACCGGCTATTTCATAGCCAACTACCATGGGCAGGGGGGGGGCATCGGGGTAGAGGCCTTGACGTGCCATAATATCGGCAAAGTTCACTCCCGCCGCTGCCACTTCTACGGTGACCTCACCCGCTTGTAGGGAAGGTAGTTC
>Ga0105356_10002366_pt1 | contig 18825 bp, 15 predicted proteins | sample GOMGulsemesocosm_3_FD_83502 | JGI IMG/M metagenome (GOLD analysis project Ga0105356, IMG submission 83502) | Methane-oxidizing microbial communities from mesocosms in the Gulf of Mexico - GOM9D Gulf of Mexico | ecosystem: Environmental > Aquatic > Marine > Cold seeps | place: Gulf of Mexico... | reverse complement strand
GCGGTTCGTGAAATTATTGGTCGTAAACCAGATTTATGTGTATCAGGAGTTAACCATGGCTCAAATTCTTCCATTAATGTCATTTACTCAGGTACTATGAGTGCCGCTATTGAGGCTGGTATTGAAGGTATTCCTGCAATAGGATTTTCATTATTAGATTATAACTGGGAAGCAAATTTTGAACACATTGAAAGCTATATTAAAACTATAACAATGAACGTGCTGGAAAATGGTTTACCACAGGGCGTTGTGCTTAATGTGAACTTCCCAAAACTAGAGAAGAACGCTATTAAAGGATTCAAAATTTGCAGACAAGCCAATGCCAACTGGGTTGAAGCGTTTGACAAACGAACAAATCCACAAGGAAAAGATTATTATTGGCTTACAGGGAAATTTGTTAATTTTGACAAAGGAGAAGATACTGATGAATGGGCTCTTCAGCAGGGCTATATTTCGGTAGTCCCTGTACAATTTGATCTTACCGCTCATCATTTTATACAACAATTAAATTCGTGGTCATTACATGATTAAAAAAGATATTATTATAGGCTTTATGGTAGGGTTTATCGCCAATGCCATTGGTGTTTTCATCACTGCAACTTTATTAGGTGGTGGCGATAGTTTTTCAACAGTAATAGAAGCAGCTATCGCTGAAGGATTTATAGGGAAGCTTGTCAGTTTAGGTGCTGTTTTAAATTTAATAGCCTTTTTTATTTTTATAAAGAAGAAACAGGATTTTCGGGCAAGGGGTGTTTTGTTAGCGACTATCTTAATCGCTATCCTTACATTTGTAATTAAATTTTAGTCATATTGGGCTTATTAAATAAAATTATTACTCCAAACACATAAAATATAATGAAGTACTACATTATTGCAGGAGAAGCTTCTGGAGACTTACATGGTTCCAACCTAATGAAGGCACTGATCAAACAAGATTTAAATGCCGAATTTAGATTTTGGGGAGGCGATCTAATGCAAAATGTTGGCGGTTCTTTAATTAAGCATTATAAAGATTTGGCATTCATGGGCTTTCTGGAAGTCATTTTGAATTTGAGGACTATTACCAAAAACTTAAGCTTTTGCAAAGAAGATATTGAAGCTTACAATCCAGATATGTTAATTTTTATTGATTACCCAGGATTTAATTTACGAATTGCAAAATGGGCAAAGCAGAAAGGGTTTAACACACAATATTATATTTCGCCACAAATTTGGGCTTGGAAAGAGAATCGTATACATGATATAAAGCGTGATATTGATAAAATGTATGTAATTCTTCCATTTGAAAAAACCTTTTACGAGAATAAACATAATTATCCTGTTGAATTTGTTGGACATCCTCTCATCGATGCTATTGCTGATAGTGTACAAATAGACGAGTATGAATTTAGAGCGGAACATGAACTCAATGAAAAGCCAATAATTGCAATATTACCAGGAAGCAGAAAACAAGAGATAAAAAAAATGCTCTCTGTAATGTTAAGTGTTGTAAATGATTTTCCTGATTATCAATTTGTAATTGCTGGCGCACCAAGTCAGGAGTTTAGTTTTTACCAGCCTTTCATTGACAATCGCAATGTGCATTTTGTTAGTAACAAAACCTATGACCTACTAAGTGTTTCAACCGCAGCCTTAGTAACTTCAGGTACTGCTACTTTAGAAACTGCTTTATTTAAAGTCCCAGAAGTTGTTTGCTATAAAGGGAGTTGGCTATCATACCAAATTGGGAAACAACTCGTTAAGAACATTAAATATATTTCTTTAGTAAACCTGATAATGGATAAGGAAGTTGTCGCAGAACTTATCCAGAATGACTGCAATACACACCGCCTAAAGCAAGAATTAGACATTATTCTTGACGACTACCAACGCACAAAATTCTTTCTAAATTATTATGAATTGGAAAAGCAACTTGGAGGAAAAGGTGCGAGTGATAAAGTTGCCTCCCTCATATATAATTCTGTGAATTAGTAAAACTCATATTTACAGGACACATTTACTTTTCATGAATACCATTACTGATTATAGTATGTGAAAAATTCTATTTGTAAGATTTTGACTATCTTACAAATATGAAATTACTTAATTTTAAAATTATTACACTTACGTTATATCTCATAATTGGGATTTTGACAGGTCATTTCATTGAAGGTGCTTTTAATGAACTATCATTAATTACAGCTGCCTTATTAATAATTTATATCATTGGGATATATTTTACCAAACAGCAATTTCAGCAACCAATTTGGACTGGATTAATGTTATTAATTACCATGTCTAGCATAGGTGCTTTAAGTCTAAAGCTCCACGAGCAATATCGATTTAAAAATCACTACACAAATCATATTGATATTGATAGCATTGTTACAATACAATTAAGAATTAAAAAAACTTTAAAATCTGGTCACTACAACGATAAATATGAAATAGATATATTGAAAGCAGATGATGTATCTGTTTCTGGAAAATCATTATTAAATATTTCAAGAAATGATTCAATCCATTCCTTAAAGGTGGATGACATTCTGATTTTAAAAACACAATTCAAAGATCTCAAAGCACCTTTAAACCCTTCTCAATTCAACTATAAGGACTATTTAAATAAAAAGCATATTTACCATCAACTATTTACCACACAAAATTCATTTTTCAAATTAGATTCTACCAAGCATACACTTTTTGGATATGCAGCATCAATAAGAGAAAAGATAAACATAAACTTAAATCGTTTCCAGTTTAATCTCGATGAAATAGCTATCATTAATGCGCTGTTACTCGGGCAACGACAGGATGTTTCAAAAGAAATCTACAACAGTTATGTACATGCTGGAGTCATTCATATTCTTGCAGTTTCGGGGCTTCATATTGGCATTATCTTAATGCTATTAGATTATCTTTTAAAACCATTAGAATATATCAAATATGGCAAGTTTATAAAAGCCATCCTTTTAGTTCTCATACTATGGTCTTTTGCTATTGTTGCAGGTTTATCTGCATCCGTGGTGAGAGCCGTTACAATGTTTACAGCTGTTGCCATAGCCATGAATTTAAGAAGGCCTACTAACATCTTTAATACTTTAGCAATATCAATGTTTATCTTATTGTTATGCAAGCCAACATTTCTATTTGATGTCGGGTTTCAGTTAAGTTATCTCGCTGTTTTTGCCATTGTTGTCATTCAGCCTATGCTTTACAATTTGTATCAACCAAGATTTAAATTAGACAATTTATTTTGGAATATTTTCACAGTAACACTAGCTGCCCAATTGGGTGTAATCCCAATTAGTTTATATTATTTTCATCAATTCCCTGGACTTTTCTTTATTTCAAATCTGGTTATCATTCCATTTTTAGGCCTCATATTAGGCTTTGGTATTCTTATAATTATATTAGCTCTCATTAATCTACTTCCTCAAGTATTAGCAAGCTTTTACGGAAAAATTATTAGCTCAATGAACAGTTTTGTACATTGGATTTCGCAACAAGAAGATTTTCTATTCCAAAACATTTCTTTTAATAGTATTCAAGTCCTTTTCAGCTATCTTTTTATCGCTACAAGTATAATCCTAATCAAAAATAAAACCTACAAAAATATAATTTCGATATTAATTATCGTTCTAATTTTTCAGGGATATCTCATTTTTGACAGCCATAACTCAACGAATAACACTCTGATTATTTTTCATAAAAGCCGGTTTAGCATTTTAGGAATAAGCCAGAATAATCAATTAAAACTTTATCATAATTTACCCGAGATCGCAAGTGAAAAGTTAATCACTAATTATAGGGTAGGCCATAATATAGACATCATTGAACCCAATACTTTACGTAATGTTTATGTCTTTAATGAGAAAAAATTATTAATGGTGGACAGTCTGGGGATTTATATTGTAAAAACATTTAACGCAGATTTTGTTTTGCTTCGAAACTCTCCAAAAATAAATTTAGCTAGGCTTATTGATTCCTTAAGTCCGGAAATTATAATTAGCGACGGTAGTAATTTTAAAAGCTATCAAGAACGTTGGGCGAAAACCTGTGACACAAAAAAAATCCCTTTTCATCAAACTGATGCCAAGGGAGCCTTTATATATACTTACTAATTTTTATTGAGCAAACTCCGGTTTAAAAGCTTTATAATAGGTATTAAAAGCCTCTTGTGTCGTTAAAGTTTTATGCTCATCCTTTTTAAACATTTTAAGATACAACTCCAATTGTTGCGGTTTTTTATATCCAGTTAAAGGTGTTATCATTTCTGAATTCTCATCCAAAAACACAATAGTTGGGTAGGCCTGAATTCTAAAATATCGCGCCAGTTCATGCGCACTATTTCGTCGGTTTGCCTTAGCAGGATCATAATTTTGGTTGGCATAAGCTTTCCCTTTAAATGTAACATTATCATTACCCTCTGCATTAAATTTCACTGCATAAAAATGTTCATTTACATAATCTGCAACATCTTTATTCTTGAATGTATTTCTATCTAACATTTTACAAGGGCCACACCAATTAGTATACATGTCCATCATAATTTTCTTTGGGTTTTTTTTTTGAAGTTCAACAGCCTCCTCTAGGCTTACCCAATTAATCTCCTGCCCCATACTATTAACTGAACTCATTACAGTCAATAACAATATGTATCCTATCTTTTTCATAATTGTATTTGTTGCAAAATTAATACCTAACTTACAAAAAAGCACAGTGTTAAGAGTATTTTACCTTTATTTTAACAAAATATTCGATTATCTCACACCATGCATCATTTTTTTCATCCATGGATTAATAATAATTAATATCAGTCCTACTAATCCAGGTATAATAGTAAAAATTAAAAAGAAAAATGACATGGAGTAATTATTTACAATGACGTCGATATAACGGCCTACCTGTGCTGCTATAAAATTACCCAATGCAATGGCCAAATACCATACCCCGAACATGACTCCTATCTTCTTAGCAGGCACTAATTTTGACACATATGACAGTCCTACAGGTGATAGGCATAATTCACCCATAGTATGAAACAAATAGGCCAATACTAACCATACTAAACTCACAGACGCTGTTTGTGCCCCTTGTGGAATCGTGCTAGAGCCCCAAGCCAAAGCACCAAATCCTATACCTAACAATATCATTCCCAATGCAAATTTAACAGCTGCAGATGGATTAAATTTACTCTCCCACCATTTGGAAAAGAGTGGTGCCAGTCCAATAATAAATAAAGAGTTTAAAATAAGAAACCAAGACGCCTCTATTTCGGCATTATCCTTAGGTAAAATCACACTTAATTTCCATATGGCAATACCCCAAATTCCGATAAAACTAATTCCCAATACAATATTTGAAAGCGATATTTTTTGAAAGGTTTGCCAAAATAATTTCAATAATACCCAGGAAATAATACAAAGAGGTACTATTGTTACTAAGGTGTCAACAATTTTGAAGGTCGTTGCAGAACCCCCTTCCAATGCGCGCTGTGTATAATCTCTAGCAAATATGGTCATAGACCCACTAGCTTGTTCAAAGGCAGCCCAAAAGAACACTACAAAAAAGGCTAAAAGCCCCACAACGACATACCTATCTCGTTGTACATTTGCAGGTACTTTTTCTTCAACAAATTCTACATTTCCAATGGCATCAGACAGATCCACCTTTTTAGAAGGTGCGACACCAACAGAACCAAAAATACTTCTCCCAAACCAAAATTGCAACATTCCCAGAAACATAAAAATACCTGCCAATCCAAAGCCCCAGGAATAACTTAAGTTACTCGCCAAAAACCCACATAATAAAACACCTAAAAACCCTCCAGCATTTACACCCATGTAGAAAATGGTAAATGCACCATCTTTTCGGTCTGGATATTTATCATATAAACCACTAACTATAGACGTCACATTTGGTTTAAACAATCCGTTGCCAATAATTAAAAGACCAACACCAAGATAAAGTGTGACTTCCGTTTCAAGAGCCATAGCAGCATGCCCAAGCGTCATGGCAAGTGCTCCTAGAGTTACTGCCTTTTGATATCCTGTAAATTTATCAGCAATCCACCCACCAATTATTGGTGTTAGATATACTGATGTGGTATATATTCCTAATAATCCAATCGCCCTATCTCTAGTCCATTCCCAACCACCATCAGCGAATGATGACGTTAGAAATAAAACAAATATGGCACGCATGCCATAGTACGAAAATCGCTCCCACATTTCGGTAAAAAACAAAACATACAAGGCAGGCTTGTGACCTAATAAACTAAACTCATTGGTGTTTGATGTATTCATAAACTATGTTTTAGAAATGATATAAAATAAAAAAGCCTCACATAAAAATGTAAGGCTCTTAATAATTTTTTAGTTAATGTACATTACCCATTAATTTTTTCATTAAAGGTCCAAAAAGAAGCACTACTAGACCTGCTCCAATGGAATACTTAGCAATTAAACTAAACCCATCAATATACACCTGTAATGTTTCTAGTCCTCCAACATTTGCATCCGTACTTTCTACGGCCAATTTTTTTGAAATAAACCCTACGATTTGAAATGCATAAGCCGATGACAAAAACCAGATTCCCATCATGAAAGCAACTATTCGTTTTGGCGATAAATCAGTAATTTTAGATAAACCAACTGGTGACATAAATAATTCACCCACGGAAATAATAAAATACATGACCAATAAATATGCCATTGGCACCATTCCTTGTTCATTTGCGCTACCACCACTCATTGCAAGAATATAGAAACTCGCACCAGCCAATATTAAACCTAATCCAAATTTATATGGTGTTCTAGGATTGATATTTCTTTTTGATAAATAACCCCATAATAAAGATATAGGAATAGCCAGAATAATAATAAACATTGAATTCAATGCATTAGTTTGACTTGCATTGATAAAGTTTAAATCTACATTTCGCGATGCAAATAAGGTTATCACACTACCAGATAATTCATGAAATCCCCAGAATAATGTCATGAAAAAGGTAATCAAAACTGCCATAAATAGTTTTTTACGCTCATCTAGGGTGGCCTTATACATGATATAACCCATATAAATAACAACAGTCACACCTATAAGTTTAAAAAGCAACCCTACAATAGTCTCATCTCCAAGAAACGATTCTCCTCCGGCAATAGCTTTATAGGACGATAAAAAATATGCAATTAATGGTGCTGACAGAACTGCTACTATTGGCACAAATGTTTTTTGAGGAACTCCTAGTATTTTCTTCTCATAAACCTCAGGACTTGGTGGTAATCCTTTATCTCCAAACACATTCTTTTTGATTCCTCTCCAAAAGACAATCAATCCGGTTAACATTCCTATTCCTGCCAATCCGAAACCATAATGCCAACCATAAGCCGTTGCCAACCATCCACACAATAATGGCGCAACAAATCCTCCTATGTTTATCCCCATGTAAAAAATGGTAAACCCAGAATCTTTTCTATCATCTCCATCTTCGTATAATGAACCGACAAATGTTGAGATATTTGGCTTAAAGAACCCATTCCCTACTACAATAAGTGCAAGTGCTAAAAAGAAAGCAATATCATTTTCTATTGCCAAAACAAAGTGACCAATCGCCATTAAAGTTCCTCCTAAAAAAATAGAGCTTCGCATTCCTAATATTTTATCAGAAACACGTCCTCCAATAACTGTTGAAGCATATACTAATGATCCATAAGATGCATATACGACTGCTGTAGCTGTATCTCGTTCAACCAAGGCTTTAAAAATTTCCTGTACCATATAGAGCGTCAATAACGCTCTCATGCCATAGAAACTAAATCGTTCCCAGAGCTCTGCAAAGAATAAATAAAATAACCCTTTTGGATGCCCGAAGAGTTCGTTTTGATTAGTCATAGATGAATCTGCCATAAAATTTATATGTTAGTTAGAATAATAATGAGAATAAAATCGATTTTGAAAAACGAAGAAAAATGAAAACGAGATGTGTTTTAATATCATTTGTTTGAATAATGATTGCTTATTTTAACAATACTGTAAAATAAGATCGATTTTTGTTGCTGCAATGTAAAAAAACACATTGATTAACACAACTCTTTTTTCTGATTACAATAAAATGCCTGTTAAACACATGAGAATTTAACAATTACAAATGGTATTCTTTAATTAAGAAAACTAGAATAGTATCTTTGTTACCCTAATTACAAGTTAATGAGTAAATCTATTTCTGGTTTTTCGAAATTATCGAAGTCCAAAAAAATTGACTGGATTGTTGATTCCTATTTTTCTAATAAAGAAGATGCGAAGTATGTTTTAAAACAATATTGGAACACGAATGATAAATTACAACAATTGCATGATGAGTTTATAGAGAACACAATCACAAATTATTATCTCCCTTTAGGAGTTGCTCCTAATTTCCTCATAAACGACGCCTTATATACCATTCCAATGGCAATTGAAGAAAGCTCTGTTGTTGCTGCCGCAAGTAAAGCTGCAAAATTCTGGCTGGATCGTGGCGGTTTTAAAACGGAGGTTATATCAACAATCAAAGTTGGACAGGTACACTTTATGTATCACGGTAATTTTAAATCTTTAACTACGTATTTTAATACTGTAAAGTCACAACTCATTGATGCCGCAAAGCCCATTACTAAAAACATGGACAAACGTGGTGGTGGTGTTATTGATATTCAGTTGAAAGATAAAACCCAAGATATTGCTGGATACTATCAGCTACATGCTACTTTCGATACTCAAGACGCTATGGGAGCAAATTTTATTAATTCTTGTCTAGAACAGTTTGCCCAAACCTTTAAGGCCAAAGCCCAGCAATTTGAATTATTTACAGATTCAGAAAAAAACATAGACATTATTATGAGTATCTTGTCTAATTATGTTCCAGAATGCCTTGTTAAAGCCGAAGTAAGCTGTAAAGTTTCAGATCTAAATGATCATAGTGATATATTACCTGAAGAATTTGCATCTAAATTTATTCAAGCTGTTAATATAGCAGAAATTGAACCCTATAGAGCCGTGACTCATAATAAAGGTATCATGAATGGAATCGATGCTGTTGTATTAGCCACTGGAAACGATTTCAGAGCTGTTGAAGCCGGTGTACATGCTTATGCTTCACGCAAGGGACGCTATTCCAGTTTAACACATGCCACAGTTGATAATGGTATCTTTAAATTTTGGATAGAAATTCCATTAGCCTTGGGAACTGTAGGAGGATTAACAGGCTTGCACCCTCTTGTTAAACTATCTTTAGAACTCTTAAATAAACCTTCAGCTAAAGTACTTATGAGTATTGTCGCAGTTGCTGGTTTGGCTCAAAATTTTGCCGCTTTAAGTTCGCTTACCACAACAGGAATCCAACAAGGACATATGAAAATGCATCTCATGAATATATTAAATCAGTTTGATGCAAATACTCGAGAAAAGGCCACTTTGGTAAAACATTTCAAAACCAATGCGGTAACCCATAGTGCTGTAGTTGAGGCTATCAATAAATTGAGAGTTAAAGATTAATCCATATGGACAGTAAATTCGAGAAGTTGAATCACCGAAGCAACGGAAAATTATTACTAACTGGAGAGTATGTTGTGCTTGATGGTGCCGTATCACTTGCCGTACCAACAACCTACGGGCAATCTCTTACGATTACTCCCATTTCAGATTCAAAATTAATTTGGGAAAGCTTAGATTATCAAGGTAAGCTCTGGTTTGAAAGTAGTTTTACGATTGATGAATTTACTTCGATTTCTTTAAAACCTAATAATCACATTTTTAATACCTTATTAAAAATTCTAAAAGCAGCAAAACAATTAAATCCTAGTTTTCTAATAGAACAACACGGATTTAAAGTTGTTACAAAGCTAGATTTTCCAAATAATTGGGGTCTAGGAACATCTTCAACCTTAATTAACAATATTTCTAGATGGGCAAATATTGATTCTTACAAACTGCTCGCTTTGAGTTTTGGTGGTAGTGGCTATGATATTGCTTGTGCCAATCACAATTCTGCCATTACTTATCAATTACAGACTAGCCCGACTCATAATCTTATACAACCTAATCAAAAAAAGAGGACTGTAATTCCTGTGAATTTTGATCCAAGTTTCAGCGAACACTTATATTTCGTCCATTTAAACAAAAAACAAAATAGTCGTGATGGCATTGCTCATTATAATGCTAACAAGTCCGGTTTGAGTACAGAAATTTCAGAAATCAGTGATATCACTTCAAAAATAATAGGGTGTACTAGCTTACAAGATTTCAATGGTTTAATTGAAACTCACGAACATATTATTGGATCTATAATTAAACAAGTACCAGTAAAAAACCAATTGTTTAAAGATTTTGATGGCGCTGTAAAAAGTTTGGGAGCCTGGGGTGGGGATTTTGTTTTGGTAAGCTCAGAAGAACATCCAAAATCATATTTTGGAGCTAAAGGATTTAATACTATTATATCCTACAATGATATGATTTTAAAACAATAGCCACCTACTTAGACCACTAGACAATCATCAATACAGCAGGTTATTCGTTGACAACAGTCTATTCAAAGTAAATTACTATAGCCAATTTAAATAAAAAAAAAGAGCCTCACCTAAGTGAAGCTCTTTTTTTTATTTTGATTATCTCGTTTAGTAGAATGTTGCTCTATTGTCTTCAATAGCAGATGCATTCTTTAAAGCCTCATATAAAGCTGTATTTACAGCAGCAGCTTTAGTATTACCAACTCTATTAGCAATAGCTTGATAATTATCTAATCCTGCAGCAGGTGATATTTTAGTCACTTGTACTATATACACCCCATTAACGCCATCAATTACTTGTGAGACCACACCTTCTTTAAGTCCAAATGCAGTTCCTATCACTTTTGGTTCTCTTCCTGCACCAGGAAGGGTTACATTTTTCATATTGATTCCTGAAGCAGTCTTTACAGCTTGATTTTGACTGGCAGCAATCTCTTCTAGAGTTGTTCCCGAAATACTTGCTCTAATAAGTTCTGCTTTCTTTTCTTTTCTAACTTCAGGAAGCGCAGTAACAGATGCCTTCTCTGAGCTCATTAGACCTTTTTTATTTTTTGCAGTTAACATAACAACTGCATATCCACCCTCTTGCATATTAAAACGCTTAACATCTCCTACTTTAGAATCTTCTTCAAAAGCCCAACGAACTATTGCTCGTTGATATCCTAATCCAGGAATACTTTCATCTAAAGCTCTCATGCTACTCACAGGTTTTACTGAATAGTTATTTTCATTAGCGACTTCACTAAAATCTTTATTTGCAACAGCAATTTCAAACTTAGATGTTAGATTAAATGCGTTATCAATAGTTTTATCCGATGCTTCAATTACTTGGGCAAGGTTTCCAACCTTAACAGCTCTTTGTTTCTCACCTTGAGATAGAATTTCAACAATGTGAAATCCGAAATCAGTTTTAACAACATCTATAGTCCCTTTTCTATTTTCAAAAGAAAATGTTTTAAATTCAGGAGCCATTCCTGCGTTGTATGCAAATTCAATTTCACCATCATTTTCATTACTCACAGTATCTGAAGACATATCCAACAGGCTTGTAAATTTTGAACGGTTTCTTTTTACAACACTTAAAATACTATCAGCTGTTATTTTTGCTTGAGCTTCAGTTTGTGTTATTGAAGGAGCTGCACTTACTGCACCTGCAAATGGAATTAAAATATGTCTTACTTTAACAGAGTCAGCAATTTGCTTAACATCAATAACTTTACTGATCTTAAACATATTCCCGTCTTTATATGGTCCATATAAGCCTCCTTTTTCTAAATTAAAAATACTATCGGCTACTGCAATAGGCAATATATTTTTAAAAACATAATCATCATATAGTTTCAATGCTGAGTTCGCACTTAAAAATCCTTCATCATCTGTTGTATTTCTAAAACCAATAACTGTTTCATTAGCTTTAGATATGTCGTTATACTCAACCTTATCTTCTAATAATGCCTTTAAATTATTTTGAATATTTGTTTCATCTTCTAAAGACGCTTCTTCCTTAAACTGCACAAAATAAATATCTCTTGAAGCTTCTACTTCATATTTACTTTGATTTCTATTTACATAATTTGCAATATCCGATTTACTCACTGTTACCAAACTATCTGCTATAGCATTGAACGGTACTTGAACAAACTTAACATCTACTTTATCATTTTCTAATCTGTAATCTAACTCACCTTCAGCAAGCGTTCCAATAACACCAGCTTTAACCATATTAATATAGGTGTTCTGACTTCCAGTAATAGCAATATTATTTTCGTAAGTCGTCCAGGCTTGATAATTTATAGGTGATCCACCTAATAATGCTGTTTGAGGTGAGATTGCTTTTAAATTGATAATAAACTCATTTAATTTATCCTCATCAAAAATTCCAATCTCATTTTTAAACTCTTCAAAAGTTCCTAAGTTCGATTTTAATAAATCACGCATTTGCTCGCGCTCAACAGATATCCCTAAAGCATCATATTGTGAGCTCATAACAGCTTTATTAACTTCTTGCTCCCAAACTCTATTCATTGCTTGAGTATTAGTTAAAGAACCACCAAACTGACGTTGAGCAGCTTCAACTTTATTCATAAAATCATCTCTCTCAATATCTTCACCATTAATAGTAGCGATTACATTTTGAGATTTACTTGAAAACCCATCACTGTTTTTAAATAGATCTGCTAATACGAATGAAAATAACGCCATAGCGATTATTAATATTAGAAATAGTGATCGTTGTCTGATTTTATTTAAAATTGCCATCTGTAAATTAAAATTTATAAACCCATATAGGGTATTAAACAAAATTGACCATCAATACCCCAAAAATAGACTGGAATATGAAGATCGTTGATTCATATTGATAAAAATATCGTGCGCGAAAATACCATTTTCTGCTTAATAATAAAAGTAGAACAACGGATTAATTACTTTATTATAGGATTTTTAATCGTCTTTTAGAATATGTAGCGATACTACATCTATTTTAGTATTTGACACTTCTAGAATTGTAAACAAGAATTTATCAATTTTCACCTTCTCATTTTTCTCTGGAATCTCTTCAGTACTATTTACTATTAAACCTCCTAGAGTTTCATAATTTTCATTTTCAGGAAGGTTAAATTTATAGGTTTCATTAAGATAATCTACATCCAGTCGCGCTGATAAATGATATTCATTATCACTCACTTTTTCCTCAAGAAGTGTGATACTATCATGCTCATCTTCAATTTCGCCAAAGAGTTCCTCTACAATATCTTCGACGGTCATGATTCCCGAAGTCCCGCCATATTCGTCCAAAACAACAGCTACGCTTTTGCGTTTTTTTGTAAGTACATTTAATACGTCCTTAATAAGCATAGTTTCTGGAATAAACTCCACAGGCATTATTATGGATTTTATAGTTTTTGGTTTTTTAAACAAATCAAATGAATGTACATATCCTAAAATATCATCCACAGTATTTTTATAGATAAGAATTTTAGAATATCCTGTAGATGTGAATAATACACTTAGAGATTCAATAGTATCATGAATCTCCAATGCAATTAATTCAGTCCGTGGAATCATTACTTCTCTAGACTTTACCTCTGAGAATTCTAAGGCATTCTGGAAAATTTGAATCTCACTATCAACTTCATCATCCGCTTCTACCGATTCCATTTGTTCACTAATATAGTGCCCTAATTCAACTTTAGTAAATGCCAATTGCACGTTATCACCGTCCGTTTTAAAAAATCGTTTTAATACAACATCCGAAATCCAAATCACAAAATCAGAGATTAAGGAAAACAACAGGTAAAACACATATGCAGGAACAGCAAATACTTTTAGGAGGCGATTGGCATAAATTTGAAAAAAAACTTTTGGTAAAAACTCAGCAGTAATTAAAATTACAAGTGTAGAAATTACGGTTTGGGTAAGCAAGCTTAAATCGGTTACCAGATAATTTAAAATCGAATTATCAATTGATAATTGAGAAAACTTAAGCATTAAAAGCTCCCCCATATAAAACCCATAAATAACTAATGCTATATTGTTTCCAATGAGCATAGTTGCAATAAACTTTGAGGGTTTTGCAGTGAGTTTAGACAGGATTTTTGCCAAAAGGCCACTTTGTTTTTTTTCAATTTCTATATGAATCTTATTAGAAGACACATAAGCGATTTCCATCCCTGAAAAAAAAGCAGAAAATAAAAGCGAAATAACTATAATGAGACTATCAGCGCTCATTCTTAAAGCTTCCCTCTATCTTCAAATCGCTTGCGAAATTTCTTTCTAAAGAAGAACATAAACAATGCCAATGCAGCAAAAAGCAATGACATATACGATCTACTTCTATCAATATTCCAATTACTTATAGCATCGTATAAAAAAAGGACAACAAAAAATAAATAAGCGTATTGTAAAACTTGTAATAATTTCATCAGATTTGATAATTTTTTGTAGTGCAAAGATAACTAAAATTTTAGCTCTCAATTTTAAATATCTTAAGATTTAGATTTTTAAAAGTATTCAGACAATCTCATATTCAAAAGGAAGCAAAATCGTATAAATTTTAATTTTCGTCCAATTCAATTTTCCCAGTAATGTCTAACACTTGTGCTTTTGTAAAGGATTTATCCGAGTCAAACCCTATACCATCAATAATTTTCCCTTTAGTTCTGAACTTCACAGGCTGATTTGTAAACATCCATTCTTTTTTTTGATCATAGAATAATTGATCTGCAAATAAGGTGTCCTTTTCATGTGTTGTTAACACCACATTTCCCTGTAGGTCTATTAAATCGGTTTCACGATATATAATTGCATAATCAGCTATTACATTACTTGCCTTACCATCCTTGTCATAAATAGTAAAATTAATGTCATCAGGAAATTCAAAAAAAGCGAATTCTCTATTAGAATAATCGTTCATTTTAGAACTAACTAAATGCGTTTTCAATCGCCCAGAATCTGTGTATTTTGTATTTATGTTTTCGGCAATTGTCAGTGGTCCAGCGACCTTAGCTCCTATTTTCTGAACATCTTTAAAATTGCTTTTACAAGAAAAAAATATGGTCACAGTAATTACTGTGACCATGTTTCTAAATATATGTTTACTTAATGTATTCATTAAAGACTAGGAACTGTTACGCTTCTACCAATCCAACATCCAATTTTAATAACTTCTCCAGATCTTCCTGAAGAAAATATTTCACTTTTTGTTGGCACCTTAGCTTTATAATTAGCGACAGTATTAGCAACATCTTTCTTCAAACTAGCATCTACACGACCTGCTTTTCTAGCAGATTGAATTGCCAACCAATACACGGCTCTTTTGCTAAAGTTATCCGCACCACAGTTGTTAGCACTTTTAGCATACATTTGAGCAATTGCCAAATGAGCAGATCCTAATGAAGGGTTTTGTGCCAATGCCTTAGTGTAATAACTTCTTGCTTGACCATAACTACCTTTTTTCCTGAACTTCCCAGCAATACTAGATAAACGTTTTGCCTTGTCAAAGCTATCTGGTTCAAGATCTACAGCTTGATTGAAATATCCAAGTGCCTCAGTCCAGCTTCCATCTTTTTCTTTTAAGATTCCCAAATAATATGCCGTAGACGCATTAGGTTCTAAAGTATTTTTTTGCTGCACAATTCTCACGAATAAAGCATCATCCGTACAACCTTTTGCATACATTCTGTTCATTGCACGTTGTAACCAAATACCGTCATTTTTAAATTCTTCAAAATCTCTTGTATATAATGGAACCAAGTTTTCACAATTTGCGCGTTCACCTAATTTACTATCTATACTACCTACAATTTGACCATATGCTCTTAAATAGCTTTCGTAAGATTTTTTTCTTTTAGCCTCTTTTGAACTTAACTGCACTTCTTCATCACCATGTGACACATATTTGTTAAGTTTCTGAGTATAGTTTTTTACTTCAGACTCAATTTTCTCACTAATATCATCATACTTGTTAAATAATTCTTGAGCTGGCTTCTTACCTGCATCATACAAGTCTACCATTAAAGAAAAATATGTATATAAACTTTTCGGGTTAGTAAATGTTTTTTGATCTGCCTGATATGCCGTATCAAACCCACTATATAACCCGATGGCATCCAAATTTAAATCTTTTCTGTTATCATATTTAACTTGACAAGCTTTTGCCATAAATTCCCCTTTAGGAGTTTTACTTGCAAAATAAGTCATTCTTTCTTGATAAAGTTTTACCAAATCGTTAATGAAGTTTATCTTTTCACCACCAGCAGATTTCTTAATTTTATCTTTAAGAATACGTTCTCCGTAGGTATAAATAGCTCTGTTAAATTTAGGATTTCTTTGACGTAATTCCATCCATGGCCCATAGGCAGCATCGTAATTTTTAGCTTTAGCATATTCACTAAAAATCGATAGCGTATTCATGTCTTCCTCTTGGCCCTGACCTTGTGCCGAAACACTGTTAAAGCCCAGAAATAGCATTGCTATTAATAGTGTAATTTTCGTCTTCATAGTTCTAGTATTAATTAGTTATATTTTCGTTTAACAAACCAGCTATCATTTAATGATAAACTCAATTGGAAGCTGATAAAGTTTTCTTGTACAAGATTTTGATTTACAGTTCCTCTTTTTCCAAGTTCGAAACCAAAATTAGCATTAGAAAAGTATCTTCCTACTGGTAACCCTACTCCAAAAGATATGCCAAACTCATTAATTGATTCATTATTTATTTTCAATCCTGTATTTTCAAAACGAACCCCTGCTCTATATACTACTCTTTTCCAGTAATTATTGAATGATGTATATTGAGGAATGAAGAACCCACCAAGTGCAACAGTTGCTGCATCCTCAAAACTAGCGTTCTCTAAATTAAAAATATCATTAGAAAATTCGCTCGTTTTTAACATGGTATACTCTGCACCTACAAACCATTTTCTAGGTTGTCCAATACCCATACCAAATGTTGTTTTTGTTGGCAAGGTCAAGGTTGTCTTTTTTAATCCGTCTGACTCTAAATCTGCAGTAATTTCATTTACTGGAAATTCTTGACCTGTATTTGGATTGGTTACAATTGTTGCAAAAATTCTTTCATTTCTTGAAGTGATGTTCGCTTTTGGTGCATATGTAAATGCCGAAGTCAATTGTAACTTCTCAGAAATCATTGGTTTATAGGTCAGTCCAAAATTATAATTTAGACCACTTAAATCTGAACGATTACTTTCTCTACTTTGGTATTGCAATGGATTTCCTTCGTCGTCGTAAACGAATGCCACTGTACTGTTTTGAATATTTCCAAAGTTATAACTTGCATCAACACCAATACTTAGATCGTTCGTTATTTGATAACCAAATCCTAAGTATGCCTTGTTTACACCACCTTCACCTCTATATCTATGAGTAAGTATATCCTCTGCATTTGTAGATTCTAATTTATATCCAACCGATGTATATGGCATTATTCCAAAACCCATTCCAAATTTTCCCATAGGAAAAGACAATGCTAAATAATCAAATGTGGTTGCATTTGCATTATCTGAAGCTGTAGTTGTTTCTAATGAGGTACTTGTATGAGCACCACCAACACTAAAGGTCATTGCACGTCCTTCTCCATCAAATGTCTTTAAAGCGTTACCTCCATAAGACGCAGGGTTACGCAAATTAACGTGGATACTATCTGTATAGATACTTAGACCACCCATACTTCTATTTTCGGCAGTTCCCTTAAATTTCAGGCTTCCAATTCCATAAAATGAATATGGTGAAGTCGTTCCTTCTTGAGCGTGTACATTTAAGGCTAAAAACGCTATGAAAACTAAACAAAGTTTTTTTATCATTAGTTTGAATTAAATTCTAATATAAAGTTCAAACCTTCTAAAAGAAAATTTGAGTTCGCAAATATGCTACTTTTTAATCGCTTTGACAAGAAATCTGCATCTCCACCTGTTAAAATAACTGTTAAATCTTCAAATTTATTCTCATATTGTTGCACAGCCCCTTCAATTTCCATCAAAACTCCATTAATTACACCAGAGTGAATCGATTCTATTGAAGAATTACCAATTATATCTTCAGGTGTTTTGGTGTCTAATAACGGTAAGTTTGCGGTTAAATTATTTAAAGATTTATAGCGTAATCTAATACCTGGCGAAATTGCGCCTCCCAAATAACTGTTTTCAGAAGTAATAAAATCGTAGGTAATACAAGTACCTGCATCTATTATTAAAACATTTTTAGATGGAAATTGCATAACCGAAGCGCTCACAAGAGCCAAACGATCTACTCCTAAAGTCGCAGGTGTTAAATATTCATTCTTAAAGGGAAGTGCTGTATTGCTATCCAGAATCAAAACATGAAACTGCTCTTTAATTGCATTTAGATCACTTTCATCGAGATTTCCAACAGAAGACACTATTACTTTGTCAATCGTTTTAAATTCATTTTTTAGAGCTACGCAATCCTTTAAAAGAAATTGCAATGCTCCCGAAGACTTATAAACAACCTTATCTCCCTGAAAAACAGCTAGCTTAACTTTTGTATTCCCTATATCTATTACTAAATTCATTTTTTCTACAAATAATTTTATTTGGATTGTTACTTTTTTTTAAAATATTTTTTTAACCAATAATGCACTCAGTAGTAACACATTCGGAGTCCCAAATAAAAGCTGTAAATTTACAAAACGATTTTTTATTACTTTTCTTTTGCAAATATTAAAAATGAATATATATTTGCATCCGCAATTACGCGATTGGTGCCTTAGCTCAGTTGGTAGAGCAATGGACTGAAAATCCATGTGTCCCTGGTTCGATTCCTGGAG
>Ga0105356_10002360_pt1 | contig 18848 bp, 16 predicted proteins | sample GOMGulsemesocosm_3_FD_83502 | JGI IMG/M metagenome (GOLD analysis project Ga0105356, IMG submission 83502) | Methane-oxidizing microbial communities from mesocosms in the Gulf of Mexico - GOM9D Gulf of Mexico | ecosystem: Environmental > Aquatic > Marine > Cold seeps | place: Gulf of Mexico... | reverse complement strand
TGCCGATGTGAGTTGCCCTTCAAATGGTACTTATACAAATACTTGGACTTCTACTGATGCTTGTGGTAATATCTCATCTGTTTTTACTCAATTAATTAGCATTGTAGATACTACTGCGCCAACAGGGATTGCTCCTTTAGATATATTGGAATTATCCTGTCTGGATGACATTCCAGAAGCAGACATCAACTCTGTAACTAATATTTCAGATAATTGTAGTGACAATGTCACAATAAGTGTATCAGATATAAACAATGCAGGGTCAGGATGCTATGGAGACCCTTATATTATAACCCGTACTTATACACTTAGAGATACCTGTAACAATACGACAAACCTTGTTCAAATAATAAAAGCTGAAAGTATATTAGCTCCAAATGCTGGAATTGACACATGGGCTACTTTATGCCTAGAAGATGAACCAACAGACTTATATGATCTCTTAGAAGGATCGCCAGATCCTGGAGGTACTTGGTTTCCAGAATTAGCATCTGGAACCAGTGTTTTTGATCCAAAAGTAGATCTTGCCGGAGATTATATTTATACAGTTATGGGAGACTGTATTTGTGCGGATGCATTTGCCACCTTATCTCTTTCAATTAATGAGGCACCAATAATCACGGATATTGAGGTTAACGATTGTGCCGAAGAGAACTCAATCATTATCTATGCAGAAGGAGTCAATAGTGGTTCTTCATATGACACCTCTAACTTTGAATACTCCATTGATGGCATTAATTTTCAGGATGAAAATACATTTGAAGATGTCAGCCCAGGAGCTCACTCAATAGTAGTACGAGACAAAAATGGATGCGGATATGATAGTTCTCCAACTGATATTATTGTAATAGGCATTGATGCTCCACCTTACTTTACTCCCAACGGAGATTCATATCATGACACCTGGCATATAAAAAACATTAAAGATTTTTCAAGCGCAAAAATTTACATCTTTGATCGGTTCGGTAAATTAATAATTGAACTTAGTTCTAATTCACAAGGATGGGATGGTACTTTTCAAGGAAAGCTACTTCCTGCTACAGATTATTGGTATCAAGCAGAATTGCCATGCTCTCAAGGCAACATGATTTCAAAAAAGGGACATTTTAGTTTATTAAGATAATGTTTTATTATAAAAATAGACCTGGTTTAAACATCAATAATTATTCACTTAAATAATATCCTTGTTTGTAATGTTACAATGAATAATTCATGTAATAAACCCCAGTCGTTTTGTCTTAATTATTACATTTGTTTTTTATAAAATTCCATTACTATGAAGTACAATCGTATTGACAATAAATTATTCATAAAAAATAGAAAGAATTTCACAGCACAAATGAAACCCAATAGTTTGGCTGTATTTAATTCAAATGACATATACCCTGTAAGCGCTGATAGTACTTTACCTTTTGAACAACACCGTGATATTTTTTATTTAAGTGGTGTGGATCAGGAAGAAAGTATTTTAGTTTTGTTTCCAGATTGTCCTAACCAAAAACATCGTGAACTTTTGTTTTTAAAAGAAACCAATGCACATATTGCAGTATGGGAAGGGGAAAAACTTACTAAGGAAGCGGCACTTAAGACTAGTGGTATTCAAACAGTATATTGGATTCAGGACATGGAGAAAATCATGTTCGAAATGATGTCTCAATGTGAAACTGTTTATATAAACACCAATGAGCACTATCGTGCTGCAGTTGAAACAGAAACTCGTGAAGATCGTTTTACAAAATGGATTAAAGACAAATATCCAGCACATAAGGTTTCAAAAAGCAATCCTATTTTACAACGCCTTCGCTCTGTTAAAGACACTATTGAATTAGATTTAATTCAACAAGCCTGTAATATTACAGAAAAAGGATTTCGACGTATTTTAAATTTCGTAAAACCTAGTGTTTGGGAATACAATATTGAAGCCGAATTCATGCATGAATTTTTAAATAATCGCTCTAAGGGATTTGCTTACACACCAATTGTAGCCTCAGGAAACAACGCAAATGTATTGCATTATATAGAAAACAATCAGCAGTGTAAATCCGGTGATTTAATTCTCTTAGATGTTGGTGCCGAATATGCAAATTATTCCTCGGATATGACTAGAACAATTCCTGTTTCGGGACGATTTACAGACCGACAAAAAGAAGTATACAATGCTGTGAACCGAGTTAAAAATGAAGCGACCAAGCTTCTGACACCTGGAACTATCTGGGCAGACTATCATATTGAAGTTGGAAAGATAATGACTTCAGAATTACTTGACCTAGGACTCATTGACAAAGCCGATGTGCAAAACGAAAAAGCTGACTGGCCTGCCTATAAGAAATACTTTATGCACGGTACATCTCATCATATGGGGTTAGACACTCACGATTATGGCATTTTAACTGAACCAATGCAATCCAATATGGTATTTACAGTAGAACCTGGGATTTATATTCCAGAGGAAGGATTTGGAATTCGCTTAGAGGACGATGTGGTTATTCAGGACACTGGAGCACCATTTAACTTAATGCGAAATATCCCTATTGAAGCAAATGAAATTGAAGACTTGATGCATTAGTCTCCAAATTAAAATATTATAATTAAAAAAGGCTCATAATAAATTATGAGCCTTTTAGTGAACTACAATCAAATACCTAAGCAAGGCACTTAAAAATGTAATCTTGTAAGCGTTCTAAAGTTGCTTTTTTCTCATATGTTGGTACTAATAGGGAAATATTATTATTACTCCCTCCATATGAAATCATTCTAATTTTTACATCCTGTAATATTTGAAATAGCTTAAAAGTATCTTGATGATGCACTATAGAATGCCCCACCAAACACACTATACTTTGGTTTTTATCTATTTCTATTATTGCAAATTTTTCCAGCTCTGTCACAATTTTATCCAAATTCACTGCATCATCAATTGTTAGGGATATTGCAACCTCGGAAGTGGTAATCATATCTATTGGGGTTTCAAAAACTTCAAAAATTTCGAAAACTTTTTTCAAGAAACCATGAGCCTGAAGCATTCGTCCAGATTTTATTTTTATAGCCGTTATATTATCCTTTGCCGCAATTGCTTTAATACCATTTTCAGTAAAATCACCTGTAATTAAAGTTCCATGAGCATCAGGATTCATGGTGTTTTTTAATCGCACTGGAATACGATCTATCTTCACGGGAGTAACTGTTTGTGGATGTAATATTTTTGCTCCAAAATAAGCAAGCTCTGCAGCTTCTTCATAAGACAAGTTCGAAATCGGCTTTGTATTCTCAACAAAACGTGGATCATTATTATGCATTCCATCTATATCTGTCCAAATTTGAACCTCATCGGCCTTAATAGCCGCACCAATTATGGTAGCCGTATAATCACTTCCTCCTCGTTGTAAATTAGAAACTTCACCATGTTCATCTATACAAATAAATCCTTGTGTTATATATATACTCGCCGCTGGCGCGTTGTTAAAAACTGTTTCAAAATTTTGTTTGATATAGAAAAAATCTGGCTCTTTAGTTTTATCAATTCTCATGAAATTCAACGCAGGAAGAATTGTAGAACTGATCCCTTCCTGCAACAAATAATTGTTGAAGATAAAAGTAGAAAGCAATTCTCCCTGAGACACTATTTTGTTTTCTAATAAAGTAGAATATGCTCCATATGTGTATTGTACTAAAACGTCAAACACTGTGTTTACATAGGCCTTTGTTTCTTTATTAAGGACTTTATTAGAAATCAGCGTATCAACGGTTTCAAAATATTTACCATGCAATTCATTGATAAGTTCAATCGCTATATTCGGTTCATTTTTAGCAATACAATGTGTTATCTCCACTAAAGTATTCGTTGTTCCAGACATAGCAGATAATACAATGATTTTCTGTTCGCCATCATTAATAATATTTTTTACATTATTAATATTTTCAACCGATCCTACAGAGGTGCCACCAAATTTTAAAACTTTCATTTTCAATATTTAAGTGTACAAAAGTAAAGATGATTTATTCTTTTAAAGCATTTTTAAAAAAATTAGTTTAATTTTGTACATATTGTTAAATATTTAACAGATGAAAACCATAACTAGTTGCGTTGAAGACATTTTAATAACACAACCCTATTTAGAGGAAGCCTTATCAAGAGGGATTATTAATTTTAGTGCTTTAGCTGATGAGCTTCGAGAGCCCATAGGAATCATGTTAAAAAAGCCAGTAAAATCAGGAGCGATAATGATGGCTCTTAGGAGATATAGCTCTCCTATGATTCCTGGACACTCCTTGAAAATGAAAAAGATTATTCAAAATTTAGGAGATATTACGGTTAGGTCTAACTTGACTGATTTTACTATAAAAAATTCACATTCCTTAATTCTTAATCACGCAAAAATTTTAGAGAAGGTTAAAGGACAGTCCAAATTGTTTTACACATTTACAAGGGGAATCCATGAAAGTAACATAATTATTTCAAGCAGCCTTAAACCGTTTATTGTAGAGTGTTTTAAAGATGAAATCTTTATTGCGATTCAAGACAATCTATCAGCAATTAGTATTAATTTACCTGAAGAGAATTCTAAAATAGCAGGATTATATTATCATTTTTTTAAACGATTAGCCTGGGAAGGCATTGTGTTATATGAAGTAATTTCAACCACAAACGAATTTACCATATTAGTTGAAGAGAACTTTGTAGACAAAGCCTTTTCGGCAATTAAAAGGGTTAAAGAGTAAGCTAACTACTGACTTTAACAGGGTACGTTTTAATCATATTTATAAGAATAAAGGTCAACAAAGCAGGAAATACCCAACCCAAACTATGTTGTGCCAATGGAATGAAGTTTTTAATAATCATAAGACTTTCTTCAGGAACAAAAAACCCAAGAAAATCAGGAATACTAAAGACAAATGCAACTAACACAACCCCTCTAAACACCAATTTAGAAGCGAACTTTTGTGGTATCACATTTAAAAAGATAAGTACTACGGTTATAGGATAAATAAACATCAAAACTGGTAAGGCCACATTAATAATATAACGAACATCCAGTTGTCCAACTAAAACACCTATTACACAAGATATAATTACTGTAGTTAGATATACCTTTTTCGAATCTTTAAATAATCCTTTAAAAAAATCTGCTGTACCAACTATTATACCAACAGCGGTAGTAAAACAAGCTAAAGCAACCAGCACACTCAAAAAGGTAGCCCCAACATTTCCTAAGGTTTTAATACTTAACCCTGAAAGTAATGCAGTTCGAGAAACTCCATCCTCAAATTGCGTATTAAAATTGGCACCAACCACAATAAGCCCTGCATATATTAAAAACAACCCCGCCATTGCAATAAATCCAGATTTAGCTATAATACTCTTCTTTTCAGCAAACGAGGTATATCCCTTTATATTTAAAGATATTATCACAATTCCACCAGTAAGTAAACCGGCAATAGCATCATAGGTTTGATATCCTTCTAAAAATCCACCAATTAACGGTGACTCAAATGTAGAGGCATTCATTACATCAACTGGAGAAAACACACCTACACCAATAATCGCTAATAATATGATACCTATTAACGGCGTTAAATACTTGCCAAGAATTTGAAGTACATTATTTCTATTCATAACAAACACAAAAACCAAAACAAAGTAAATTGAGCTTGTTAGCAACGAACTACTTCCAAAATAAGGCTCAATTGCCATTTCATGGGTCACGGCAGCAGTACGCGGACACGGTAGCGCAATTGCAATTGCATAGACACAAATGCAAAATATTAAACTAAATACTGGCGATACTTTATTTCCAAAATCCAACATAGTCCCTTGCAGTCTGGCATGCGCGAAGAGAGCAAAAAATGGTATTACTGTAGCTGAAACTATAAAACCAAGAGCGACAATCCACCAATCTGGTCCTGAATTAAATCCTAATAATGGTGGGAGAATTAAATTTCCTGCTCCAAAAAAAGCAGCAAATATTGCGAATCCAAAGATGAAGGTTTCTTTAGTTTTATTCATAATTCAAATTTATCTTTGTCCAAGATAGCAATTTAAATTGAAAATGAATGAGCAGTTTTATCATCTATAAAAACACAAGAATTTATTATAATGATATTGGAAAAGGAAAAGTTATTGTTTTATTACATGGTTTTTTAGAAAATTCAACAATGTGGTCCTCCTTAATTCCGAAGCTAACTAAACAACACAGAGTCATTACTTTAGACCTTTTAGGGCATGGTAAAACAGAATGCATAGGTTATGTACACACTATGGATCTTATGGCCGAAACTGTAAACTCTGTTCTGAAACATTTAAAAATAAGACGCTGTATTTTAATTGGACATTCTATGGGAGGCTATGTTGCATTAGCATACTCAGAAATGTTTCCAGATACCGTCAAAGGACTGTGTTTAATGAATTCTACAGCTATGGCCGATAGTAATGAACGCAAAAAAAACAGAGATCGAGCAATTAAGGTCGTTAAGCAAAACCATAAAAGCTTTATAAGAATGTCAATTTCTAATTTATTTCGTCCAAAAAATAGAAGTCTTTTTTCCAATGAAATTAAAACCATAAAACAAGAAGCCTTAAACACACCTTTACAAGGAATAATTGCGGCATTGGAAGGCATGAAATCTAGACCAGATAGAGAGGCTATTTTACATTTTGGCCCATTCAAAAAAATGATGATTATAAGTAAAAGAGATCCCGTTTTAGATTATATAACTACAATTGAACAGACTTTAAATACAGATGTTATTGTTGTAGAATTTCCTGATGGACATATGAGTCATATTGAAAATAAAGATGATTTATCTTACAATATAATGTCGTTTGTCGAAAAAATATGAGATTTTATCGTAAAACAGTTTTTTTTTATTAAGTTTACGAATCCCAAATCCTAACCTATCATGAAAACTTCTACTTCAATTGAAATAGCTGGCTCAAGATTGCACTGCAATATATTTGGTCATCAATATCAAGTTAGTAAAAACGTGACAAAATATATAAAAGAGTACACCTGTAACTGTTGTAAAAAACAACTTACCACCAAGGGAAACGGAAAACTTACCGAGCTCACTCCTAAATACAAGGAAATAAATAGAATTTTGGAACATATTTATAACAATAGAGCGTTACGTCTTCAACAGAGAATGTCACAATTACAACGTCTAAACTTAAATGGTATTCCTGTATAGTGTTAAGAATTAACGACATAAAACTAAGTGCTTATTTTTAGAAACTTATAGAATTTTATTCAAAAAAAATATTCTTATCTCCCCAATATGATCTTTCAGCAGGAATATTGGTCATTAAACGATTTCTCAACAATTCGTAATCAAATTTTCTAATGTTTTAATACTTTTAGTACCCTCCTAATCAACTAATTAAAAGTACTGTCATTTTGAAACACATTTATTGCTCATTATTTGGACACGATTACACCATAACAAAACATGTTACTTTACATGTTAAGGAATACATTTGTAATCAATGTAAAGAACAAGTTACTATAGGTGGAAATGGTGACTTAATCAAACTTACTACAAAACACAAAGAAATAAATATTGAATTGGAAAAAATTCATGCTAAACGGATTCGCAGAAAAATAAATTCAGCGACAAGCCTAGAGAATCATCCAATATGTCAATTTGCGGAATAACATTTCTACCAATTAGCCCTTCATATTTTGCATTACTTAGGACAATACACCGTAAAAACCAACAAATTTACAGTAGTAGTAATGCTAACTTTAATTATCGAGAGCATTCCAACCTTGAGCTTGGATTGGTATTTTAGTATCAGCTCTAGTAACCAAATGCATCCCTGCAGTCTTTTCAGTTACAAATCCAATTACGGTTAAACTTGGATTGGCTTTGATTTTAGGGAAATCTTCTTGAGAAATTGTCATTAGCAACTCATAATCCTCACCTCCATTAAGAGCAATGGTCGTACTATCTATATTAAACTCTTCACAAGTAGAAATAACCTCAGGATCCAAAGGTATTTTATTTTCATATAAATCACAGCCCACATTAGCTTGGGTACACAAATGCATTATTTCTGAGGATAAGCCATCACTAATATCTATCATTGAAGTAGGCTTTACTTCCAAATCCTTCAAAAGCTTTATAATATCTTTTCTAGCTTCAGGCCTTAATTGACGCTCTATGATATAAGTATATTTGTCTAAATCAGGCTGGTTATTGGGATTTACTTTAAACACCTCTTTTTCTCGCTCTAATACCTGAAGTCCCATATAGGCTCCTCCAATATCTCCTGTTACCACAAGTAAATCATTTGGCTTTGCTCCATTTCTATACACTACATTCTCCGGGTTAATTTCACCAATAGCAGTTACCGATATTAATAGCCCAGAACTTGAAGAGGTCGTATCTCCACCAACCACATCTATATCATAAACTTTAGCGGCAGTTTCAATTCCAGCATATAATTCTTCCAAAGCTTCTAAGGGGAATCTATTAGATACGGCTATTGAAACTGTAATTTGAGTAGCCTGTGCATTCATAGCATACACATCTGAAAGATTAACAACAACCGCCTTATACCCCAAGTGTTTTAAAGGCATATAACTAAGATCAAAATGAACCCCTTCAATCAACAGGTCCGTTGAAATAACAACATTTTTAGCTCCAAAATTTAATACTGCAGCATCATCGCCAATGCCCTTAATGGTGCTTTTTTTACTAATCTTAAAATTCTTAGTCAAATGATCTATTAGTCCAAATTCTCCTAATTCACTTAAAGGTGTGCGCTGTTGGTTTTTATCTTCTATCATGCTGCAAAGATATATCAAATCCTTTTAATTCTTTTACCAATTAAAAGTAAAAAAGCACCTCCCCTTGCAAATGCTTTTTTACTTTTAAATTGCATTTTATTCCCAAGAATCATCAAAAAGATCTCTTAACTTTGGATGCAATGGAAATGCAGCGTCTGTTGAATTTAACAACACTACCACTTGTATTCCATTTGGGTAATTCATAAACATACAATCCAATCCTTTTTTAGGAGCTGACCCATAGCGTAACCCACCACCTTTTGCTTGATAAAACCCATGTTCTCCATTATCTACTGATTCTGATAACCCTAACAAAGAAGTATTCATTTCGAACCTCATCTCTTTCGAGATTAAAGTTTCACTGTGCCATACATATGCAATTAAGTGTGCCAATTGAAATGCCGACATGTACCAACCACCTGCTCCTGAAATCAAGGTCCAGTCCCCTGGGTCTTTTCCTGTACTATTATCATAAGGAAAAGGATATAACAATGCATCAATCCCTTCTTGCTTTAAACTAGCTCCCGAAATTCCAATGGGGTTTAATACTTGATTTTGGATGTAATTTTCATAAGCATTAGCGTAATCCAACTCGTCATTTAATCCTCCGGCATTAATCATTTTCGGAATTAATACTCTAAAAAATGCAAAGTTAATATTTACATAATCATAAGTTTTTGACCCCACAGCTGTGTTTTGAACAACCTCTTTCAAGTTTTCATATAACTGTCCATTTTCACCATCATTAACATTAATATGAAGTCCGCTTGTGTGGTTCAGCAATTGTCTAAAAGTGATGTCCTGAACATCATTTGAAGGATTCCAACTATTTGGAAGGAAAGGCCCAATTTCATCATCCAAATCAATTTGTGGATCTTCTTCAATAATTTTTAATGCCGCAACAGTAGTTACAAACTTACTAATACTAGCAATATTCATTCGTGTATTTGCAGTCATTTGGATATTTCTATCTACTGAAGTTTGAGCCATTCCCATGCCTCCTTTTCTTTTCCATTGACCATTTAAAGAAACTACATATGAAAACCCCACAGATAGCGTTCCTATTTCATTAATTATTTTTTCTTCAAACGTATTAATATTGAATTGTTTTGCTCCTGATTTAATATCAGTAATAGGATCGGGTGGCGTACAAGAAATAAAAATTAATATTACTAATACTTGCACCTTTAAATGTCTAAACGTTGTTTTTAAAGTTTTCATCTCATTATATTTTTAGCGTTTACAATAGATAAATGAGACCCCACAATTGTTACCCTTTAAAAACAAAAAAACCTAATGTCTTTTTTAAAAACATTAGGTTTGAATCTATGATAGTTTATATTTCTATTTTAGCTTATAATACTTAAATACAGGATAAGCAACCGGTTTATTATTTATTCCTTTTTCCTTAAAGTAGGTATCAAAAAAATTCCATGTTACTAATCCATCATCAGATTGTGGTTCTAACATATAAAAGATTAAGTTTGATAATGGTTGTGCCATATCGATCCAATAATCCCCCTTTTTAAAGGCCTTGGTCTTTGACGTGAATGCTCCTTCTAATGTTGCCATATGATGGCCTTCAAACTTGCGGTCAGAATTTTTCAAGGAGTTAACAACAAATTCCTCTCCAATAGCCCGCTTAGACTTTTTAAGTTCGGTTATTTCCACACCTTGTTTCTCTAGATGATCAACAATATACTTCATTGATTTTGGTATGAAATAACCTCTTGGCAGGGTACTACTCACCTTGGCTTCAAATTTGGAATAATTTTCTACATTAGGAATCTCAATAATCTTACCGGAACGCATATATTTTGTTTCTCCTGATTCGTTTTTATACGCTGTATAATCATAAGATCTTAGGTTAAATTTCTGCTCTAATGGCACCATTTTAAAGCGCACCCCTTTTTCAACTTTACCTGCATTATGAATTACATTAGCAATAGCATCCTGAGCTGCTTTAGCATTAATCTCTGCCATTTTTCTGCCATTTTTATTTGTATAATCAAGAACTTCAGCAACAAAACCGTAGGTTCCATTCATGCGCTTATAAAAACGATCATGAGCAAATGCTTCACTCAAAATTCCAACTTTATTTCGTAACCCCATTTGATTTACAATATATCTGGGATGATGGTTATACGTATATATCGCTTTTGCTGGCCACCCTTGTCTTAAAGAATATCCGCCATAAGGGCCTAACTTTACACCGTAATTTTTATCTATAGATTTTACAATACTTGGCAACATTGTATTCCAAGTGAAATCATAAGGCGCTTTTTCTCCAGCATAATGATAACTTGGCGCATAAGTAACCCCATAACCATGCCATGTACCATTAGTAGTATGTAAATCCATCAACATTTCGGGATCCCATTTTAATAATACGTTTTGCATTAAGCCCTGAGTTTCAAGTCCTTCCATCTTTACGCCATCTCTATTTAAATCTAGACCCTGAGAGTTCGCTCTAATTCCAACTTTAACAGGACTATCTTCTTGTGATGGTCGCCTTCCTTGCTCCATTTTATCATTGGAGTCCGTATTATAAATAGGTGCAAATATTATAATTTGATTTTCTAATAAATGAGCCTTATCTCCCAACAAAATATCACGCATTAGTTGCTGCAATATTTCCTTTCCTTCAACTTCACCAGAATGAATATTACCTTGAATATACATTACGGGTTTGCCTGATGCCTTTGCGTCTTCTGGCGTAGAAACTTTAGGGTTTGCCATTACCACAACAGGAATATCTTTCCCTTCTTTACTCGTCCCCATAAATTCTAAATGCACCATATTCGATTTAACTTGTATCGCATTTATGAAGGTCATAACCTCTGCATAAGTTGATGTTTTTTGGTAATTTGATTTTTCCGGGGTTGTCATTAAACTCTCGGGCCATGGGGTATTTTGCGCTTGTAATTGAACACAGAAAACCAGGAGTATTGTTTTAAATATATATTTCATTTAGTCACAGATTGGTTAGCTTTTTCTTAACTGAGAATAAAATTAGTTTTTAGTTGATTAGCAGCTAACGATTACAAATAAAATTAACATAGAGTTAACTTTTATCAAAAGTTACCTGTTCTCAAGTATTATCTATTAATTTTAATCCTCATATTTTTGACTTATAATATTTATCTTTAAGGAATCGTTAATTTAATAGCTGCATCTTTAAAGACATCCTTATATTAAAATTGCATATCATGAAAGGTTTAAGAAAAATCCCAAAGCTATTCTTTATTCTTATTTTAGGTAGTTTTCTTGTAGTATCTCAGCAAAGTTGTTCCAGTGACGAATCAGATCAATCTCCAACATTAGTTGCAGATACTGATATTGATGGCATAAGTGACGACTTAGATAATTGCCCTACCTCCCCTAACAGAGATCAAGCCGATGGCGATCAGGATGGAATTGGCGATGTCTGTGATAATGATTTTGATAATGACGGTGTCCTCAACGAAAATGATAACTGTCCATTTATAGCCAACCCCAACCAAGTAGATATAGACAATGATGGGATTGGAGATGCCTGTGATGGCGATATAGTTACTGGAGAAAGAACACCATGCGAAAATGGCTTAGCCGGAATTTATCCTTGTAATGATTATGATCTCATGGCGCATATGACCTTGTCTGAGCTTGGAGCTTCAGGGCTATCTGGAAATGATTCTTGGGGCTGGACAGATCCTTCATCTGATAACGAATATGCCTTAGTTGGTCTTTCTTCTGGAATTGCTTTCGTAGATATTTCAAATCCACTAACACCTGTATTAGTTGGCACGCTCCCAACTGCAACCGTAAATAGTTCATGGCGAGATGTTAAAGTTTATAACAACCACGCCTTTATAGTTAGTGAAGCCTCCAATCATGGAATGCAGGTCTTTGATTTAACACGACTGAGAAATGTAACAAATACACCTCAGACCTTTTCAGCTGACACACATTACACAGGCTTTGGAAGTGCCCACAATATTGTTATTAATGAAACTTCCGGGTATGCTTATATTGTTGGAACAAATAGAAATGGAACCTATGCTGGAGGACCTCTTTTCATAAATATTCAAGATCCATTGAATCCAGTTGGAGAAGGTGGGTTTGGGGGCTATTCTCATGATGCACAAGTCGTAACTTATAATGGCCCTGATGCTGATTATACAGGAAAAGAGATTTTAGTGGGAAGTAATGAAGATGAAGTTGTTATTGTTGATGTTACCAATAAAGGAAATCCTATACAAATTGCAACATTAAGTTATAGTAATATAAAATATGCACATCAAGGTTGGTTTACTGAAGACCAAGTCTATTTTATTGTTGGTGACGAGCTCGACGAAATTAATTTTGGCAATAATACCAGAACCATTGTTTTCGATTTTACAGATCTTGACAACCCTGCACAGCATATGCAATATTTGGGATCAACACCAGCCATTGACCATAATGGCTATGTGAATGGTAATCTCTATTACCAAGCTAATTATAAAGCGGGCGTGAGAGTTTTAGACCTTACAAACATTGGCAGTAGTACAATAAGCGAAATTGGTTTTTTTGACACCTACCCTTCCAGTGACACTGTTGGTTTTAGTGGTGCATGGAACGTTTATCCTTATTTTCCTAGTGGAAACATTATTGTAAGTGATATGCAAAGTGGGTTATTCATTATCAGAAAGAGCGGCTCTTAATTAAATGGAAATGACAAATACAATTAAATCTTATTGCCTTATCGGAATTTGCATTTTATTATTCACATGTTCAGATGATGATAATTCCAGTAATAAAGTTCCTTTTACAGGGTCCTTGGAATGGACTAAAACATTTGGTGGCTCTCAAAACGACATTGCAAATTCCGTTATAGAAACACTGGACGGAAATCTTGCAGTATTTGGTCATACAGGCAGTATCGATGGAGATATTATTGATAAAACTAATGAAGTTCATGATTATTGGCTTATTAAATTAGATCTAGAAGGGCATCTTTTATGGAGCAAGACCTATGGTGGAAGCGGAGAAGACGTAGGAGAAAAAGTGATACAAACAAATGATGGTGGCTTTGCCATTGTAGGTTTTAGCAAGAGCTCTGATGGAGACGCTAGCAACAATGAAGGCTTTCACGACAATTGGATACTAAAACTTGATGCCTCCGGAAACATTCTTTGGGAAAAAAGTTTTGGCTTTACCGGTCATGATCATGCCTATTCAGTATTCGAAACTAATGATGGTGGTTTTTTTATGACTGGCTTTTTGGATGTAACAGCATCTAATGGAGAAGGAAACAGCCGATTACAAAACACAAAACACGGTGTTGGTGAATTTTGGTGTCATAAATTAGATGCTAATGGTAACATTGTTTGGCGTAAATATTTTGGTGGATCCAGTAATGACCGTTCTTTTGATGCTGTTCAAGCTAATGATGGAGGTTTTGTTATCACTGGCTTTTCAGAAAGTAATGATTTCGACATTTCAAACAGTAAAGGCTCTTATGATTATTGGGTCATTAAACTGGATGTTTCAGGTAATTTAATTTGGGAAAAGTCAATAGGCGGCACAGAAATAGATCAATCTAGAGGATTAGCAAAAACCGACGATAATGGATATATTATTGCTGGAAATTCCTTTAGCACTGATGGAGACATCTCTTCAAATATAGGTGGTTCAGATTTTTTTCTAGTTAAACTAAATGATACTGGAGAAATAATTTGGAAAAAAAATTATGGGGGCTCAAATTTTGATTACGCGACCTCAATTAACAAAATTAGAAAAGGATTTGTCGTTTCTGGATATTCTACAAGTTCAGATAATCATTTAACATCAAATTATGGCGAAAATGATTTTTGGGTAATTACCATCGACAATGACGGCAACTTAATTTGGCAAAAAAACTTTGGAGGATCAAATATAGATCTCGCCTTTGACACTATTGAGACCACAGAAGGCGCACTTATTATTGTTGGTGAAACTGAAAGTCATGACAATGACATCCTTGAAAACAAAGGGTTGAAAGATATTTTAGTAATAAAAATCAACTAATCATTAATTCTTTACTTCAAAAAATAATTGTGCTTCCATTAGCATCCCTTTTTATTACACCTAGTATAACAAAAATCAATCCTAGTATTGGCTAATATAATGTTAGGTTTTAATATAAAACACCACTTAAATTGTATATTTGTACTCTATTTAGAATAAATCTAATTGACGCTTATGATTAAAGTATCTGAAACAGCAAAGAAGAAAGTCATTGAACTCATGCAAGACGAAGGCTATAATACCACTACAGATTATGTTAGAGTTGGTGTTAAAAGTGGTGGCTGTTCAGGGTTATCCTATGACCTTAACTTTGATCGTAAACAACAAGATGATGATAAAATGTTTGAGGATAATGGTGTAAAAATTATTGTAGATAAAAAAAGCTTTTTATACCTCATAGGCACAACACTAGAGTATTCTGGAGGATTAAATGGAACTGGTTTTGTTTTTAATAATCCAAACGCCAATCGCACTTGTGGTTGTGGCGAAAGTTTCTCTTTATAAAATATTACAATGAACAAGTATACTGAAGACGATTTAAGAGAAGAGCTTAAAACCAAAGAATATGAATATGGTTTTTACACAGATATCGAATCTGACACATTTCCTATTGGTTTAAATGAAGCTATTGTTCGTGGAATTTCACAGAAGAAAGAAGAGCCTGAATGGATGACAGAATGGCGTCTTGAGGCTTTTCGTGCATGGAAAAAAATGGAAGAGCCAGAATGGGCAAATGTGAACTATGAAAAACCAGATTTTCAGGCCATTTCCTATTATTCTGCTCCAAACAAAAAGCCGAAATATGATAGTATTGATGAAGTTGATCCAGAGTTATTGGCAACTTTTGAAAAACTAGGAATCTCACTAGATGAGCAAAAGAAATTAGCTGGAGTTGCAATAGACATAGTGGTAGATTCTGTTTCGGTTGCAACAACTTTTAAGAAAACATTAGCTGAAAAAGGTATTATTTTTTGCTCCATAAGTGAAGCAATTAAGGAGCACCCTGAATTAGTAAAAAAATATATTGGAACTATAGTGCCTCAAAAGGACAACTTTTATGCTGCGTTAAATAGTGCAGTATTTAGTGACGGTAGTTTCTGTTACATTCCAAAAGGCGTACGTTGCCCAATGGAATTATCTACTTATTTCAGAATTAATCAAGCAGGAACTGGACAATTTGAACGCACATTGGTTATTGCTGATAAAGGCAGTTATGTTAGCTACCTTGAAGGTTGTACCGCGCCAAGTAGAGATGAAAACCAATTACATGCGGCCGTTGTAGAACTTATTGCTCTTGATGATGCCGAAATAAAATATAGCACCGTACAAAACTGGTATCCTGGAAACGCTGAAGGTGTTGGTGGTGTTTATAATTTCGTAACCAAACGAGGCTTATGCGAAACAAACGCAAAAATTTCTTGGACACAAGTAGAAACAGGAAGTGCAGTAACATGGAAATATCCATCTTGCATTTTGAAAGGCGATCATTCCATTGGTGAATTTTACTCAATTGCAGTAACAAATAATTACCAACAAGCTGATACTGGGACAAAAATGATTCATTTAGGAAAAAACACGAAATCAACTATTATCAGTAAAGGAATTTCAGCTGGAAAATCTCAAAACAGTTATCGTGGTTTAGTTCAAATAAATTCCCGTGCAGACAATGCTCGTAATTTTTCTCAATGTGATAGTTTATTAATGGGGAATGAATGTGGAGCACACACTTTTCCATACATAGAAGTTAAAAATAAATCGGCTCAAATTGAGCATGAAGCAACAACAAGTAAAATTGGTGAAGACCAAATATTTTATTGCAATCAAAGAGGTATAGATACTGAAAAAGCAATCGCTTTAATAGTAAATGGATTTAGTAAGGATGTATTAAACAAGCTCCCTATGGAGTTTGCTGTTGAAGCTCAAAAATTATTAGAAATAAGCTTGGAAGGAAGTGTAGGTTAAAAACAAAATCAATATGAAAAAAGTATTATTATTAGTATTCGCATTAATTGCTCTAAGTAGCTGCAAAAATGAAAAAAAAGCTGAAGACAAAAATAATTCTATTGACAATATAGAAAAGACAGAAACTGAAAACGAAGGACTTACTTTAATAAAAGGCGTATTTATATATCTTGATGACGCCGCTGTTTTACAAACTAAAAACGAAGTTTATTCAGTTATTATTGACGATAAAATGCACGAATTAAACGCACAAGTACAAAAATACAAAACGGAAACTACCGATATGGTTCCTGTGGAATTAAGAGGAAAAATCACTCCAAAACCTGAAAACGAAGAAGGATGGGCGTTTCGAGTGGAAATTAAAGAAATAATTACCGTTAGCAAACCAAATCCAGAAGACGGTGAAATGATAACAATTGGGAAAGAATAATATGTTAAAAATAGAAAACTTACACGCAAGTGTTGAAGACAAAAGTATTTTAAAAGGCATTAATTTAGAGATAAAGCCAGGAGAAGTACACGCTATTATGGGCCCAAATGGTTCTGGAAAAAGCACCTTAGCATCAGTTATAGCTGGAAAAGAAGATTATGAAGTAAGCAAAGGAGATATTTTTCTTGAAGAAGAAAATATAGACGAATTATCAGCAGAAGAGCGTGCTCATAAAGGCATCTTTTTATCGTTTCAATATCCGGTAGAAATCCCTGGGGTCTCGGTTACTAACTTTATGAAGACAGCCATAAACGAAACTAGAAAAGCAAGAGGTTTAGAAGATATGCCTGCAGGAGAAATGCTAAAATTGATTCGTGAAAAATCAGAACTTCTGGAAATAGACAGAAAATTTTTGTCCCGCTCATTAAACCAAGGCTTTTCTGGTGGTGAAAAAAAACGTAATGAAATTTTTCAAATGGCAATGTTAGAACCCAAACTAGCCATTCTTGATGAAACAGATTCCGGTCTTGATATTGATGCGCTTCGTATTGTTGCCAACGGTGTAAATAAATTAAAAAGCAAAGACAATGCTGTTATTGTAATCACCCATTATCAACGCTTATTAGACTACATTGTTCCTGATTTTGTACATGTAATATATAATGGTAAAATAGTAAAGTCAGGGACTAAAGAATTAGCCCATGAACTTGAAGAAAAGGGCTACGATTGGATTAAACAAGAAGTGAACGCATAAATATTAGTTCCAGTTTTCAGACAACAGTATCCAGTGGTGATAAATTAACTGAATCCTGACTTCTGGAGACTAAATAATGAAGACTGAAAAACATGGATTTAAAAGAAAAACTCATCTCATCATTTCTTGCATTCGAAAATCAAGTGGATGTCGATGCTTATGTGCATGACATTAGAAGTGAAGCCATAAAAACATTTGAAAACAAAGGGTTTCCTTCAAAAAAAGAAGAAGCATGGAAGTACACTTCATTAAATGCTGTGTTAAAACATGATTATAGCGTATTCCCTAAACAAGAAAATGCTCTAGATTATGGGGATATAAAAAAATATTTCATCCACGACATAGATGCCTATAAAATAATCTTTATAGATGGTAAATATTCTTCACACCTATCACAGACCACTCATGATGGGATGGACATTTGTCTAATGTCTGCAGCATTATCTAAACCAAAATATCGTTTAGTAATTGAAAACTACTTTAACAAAGCAGCGACGAAAGACAGTCTAACATCATTAAATACTGCATTTTCAAATGAGGGTGCATTTATCCATATTCCAAAAAATAAATTGGTAGAAAAACCAATTCAGATCATACATTTTTCAACAGGAAATGAATCAGCAGTCATGTTACAACCACGTAATTTGATTGTTGTTGAAGAGAATTCACATGTTCAAATTATAGAACGTCATCAAAGCTTAACCAAAAACCCTGTATTAACGAATTGTGTCACTGAAGTTTTTGCTAAAAAGAGAGCTATTATCGATTATTATAAAATACAAAATGATAATTCAAATGCTTCCTTAATTGATAACACCTTTATTAATCAAAGGCAGGAAAGTCATTGCTCTGTACACACCTTTTCTTTCGGAGGGAAGTTAACACG
>Ga0105356_10002359_pt1 | contig 18848 bp, 15 predicted proteins | sample GOMGulsemesocosm_3_FD_83502 | JGI IMG/M metagenome (GOLD analysis project Ga0105356, IMG submission 83502) | Methane-oxidizing microbial communities from mesocosms in the Gulf of Mexico - GOM9D Gulf of Mexico | ecosystem: Environmental > Aquatic > Marine > Cold seeps | place: Gulf of Mexico... | reverse complement strand
TAAATGAGATTCGATTTTGGGATGGATATAACCTAAAAATGCCTTACTGCGGGCAACCTGCATTTCCATAAATAGTGATTGGCTTTCATGGATACCCATGGAACGTGCTGCACCAACAGGTAAATGCAGCCAGTCTTTAGGCAAACCTTGCTCGTATTTAGCATGACCTGTTTCATGAATGATACCCATGAGTGATTGGGTAAAATCGCCTTCGCTGTAGCGCGTCGTAATACGAACATCTTCAGGCACGCCACCACAAAATGGGTGAGAGCTCACATCTAATCGACCACGGCTAAAATCAAACGCTAAGAGTTCCATCACGTCCAAACCCAGACCTTTTTGCGATGCCTCACTAAAAGGCCCCTGCGGTGTCACCAAAGTTTTTGCCGTTTGCTTTTCGATCACAGCACGGGTCAATTCTGGTAACCAGGATTTCACCTGATTAAAAATCTCATCCAACTTCACTGTATTCATACCCGGCTCATACAAATCCAAAAGCGCATCATATTTTGATAAGCCCGTCGCTTTTGACCTCAACTCGGCCTCTTCACGGGTAATCTCTAATACCGGTTTTAAGTTGTCAGCAAAACCACTCCAGTCTGCTTCTTGTCGTTGAGTACGCCAAGCATGCTCACACTTAGCCCCTGCAAGGGATTTCTTCTCAACTAAGTCAGCAGGCAAGCAGTTCTCTGCCTGCCAAGTTGATTTCATTTCACGTAAAGAGGCGAGCTGTTCAAAGGATAAAGTGCTTTCATCTACCAGCTCAAACGCCTCTTCTAATGCAGGGTTAACCAGAATACCATGGGTTAACAGTGACAATTCTGCCATGGCATTGGCCCTGGCTTGATTACCATTCTCTGGCATCATTGCGGCAGCATCCCAGCCTGTAATCGCACTTAAATGATCGAAATGATGTAGTCGGGTAAATTCTTTTACTAGAAATTGATAATGCTTCATGTCTATTCCTATACAAAAATGGGCACTCTCATTGTTAATGAATACTATGACGAGCCAGAGAGAGTGGATACGTAATCGAAGCGCCAAGGTTAAAGCAAAGCGAAGAAAGGGTGCAATCGAATTTCAGACTGGCCTCATACGAAAAACGTATGTGCGCTTAAAAAATCTGAGCTAAGTAGCAGAAATCACTAAGAAGACATTGATATTAAAATATTTAATCTCTAACTTAGAGGCCAAAGAAGGCAGGTGTTCAAACAAATGTCGCCTTCGTTAATATTAATAAGTCAACGAGGCTAACTTTGCCATTCAATACCCCCTACTTCAATTATATGTTTGATGACTTTAATGGCGTAACCATTGCCAGTTTGCCCGACATAACCGCCATTCCTGAGTTTAAAGACGCACTGATAAATCTAATACAAATTGCCACAAGCCATAACAAGCAGCTTCTTTGGCTTACACTGCCTCGCAGCCAAGCCGTTTACATCCCTGTTGCTACTGACCTTGGTTTTGCCTTTCACAATTGTTTGAGCGATGAAATCACCTTAACCTTGTCCCTTAAAGAGCACGCTTATATCCCATTTGTTCCCACTTACACCATTGGTGCTGGTGCGATTGTGCTGAATAAGCGTAATGAGTTATTAGTTATCAGAGAACGCATTGCCACCAGCATGGCCTATAAGTTACCGGGTGGGCATGTTGAGCTAACAGAGAAAATTTCAGAAGCAATCGTCAGAGAGGTTTTTGAAGAAACAGGCATCCACGCTCAATTTAACAGTATCCTTGGAATGACAAGTAAGCACCCTTATCGTTTTGGTAAATCAAACATGTACTTTATTTGCAAATTAGACGCCGTGTCCGAATCGATTGATATTCAAGATACTAATGAAATCATTGATGCTAAATGGATAAAAATTGAAGATTATATCCAGGATAAAACTCACCATATTTTTAATCGTCAAATGGTAGAGCAACTTCATAATAAAGAGGGGTTTAAACACTTTGATGCTAGCAACAAAGGTGAATCCAATCCCAAATTAGAGACTTTTTTTAGTCCCTCATAAATACTACCTTAGCGTTAATGATTAACGTTAAACCTAGACATAAGAGGTTGGTGTTTTAGATATTCATGCTATTTTGCAGCGTGAAATTCATATATGTGAAATATTTGTTCATTTTCAATGCAATATCTGCGATAACTAATTTAGTTAAAAAATACGTTATAGCCAAGGAAGTGGTGATTTGATTCATTCCTTCCTATCGATGTGATAATCAATTTTTAATGCAGGAGCAAAGAGTATATGGAAAACGCCTCAAACTATATTCCCACCCCTATCGGGTTACCCATAGCCCAATCCCCCTTTCAGTTTAATGGTGCAAAGCTATCTATCTTTTTCTTAGAATGTGAAGATGACGCTCTCCAACAACAGCTGGATACCAATATCAATCAGCCCTCTGATGGGGTTAATAATTACAAAACCTTATCCACTAATAATAAAAGTGTTTTATTAATGATAATGGCGGATATGAGCTTTGTTGCCAGCAATCAGGCGGGCAAACCTTATGGCACCATAAGCTACCCTGAATGTTCGTTCTGGATTCCTGCATTTGATACCCATACATTAGAGCCCGGCTTATTTCTTCCCCTACTCATGTTAGATAACGGCACTGCCATCGCGTCGGGTAGAGAGATGTATGGCTTTGAAAAGCAGCAGGCTCAGTTTCAATTTGCCAATGACGACAATCAATTTGATGTAAAACAACCTAACTTCACCGCGCTACCCTATTCATTTAAAACTTTATCAGCTCAAACAAAAGGTCAGTTTAACCCCTTATTTACCTTAAGTGGTGGCAAGCATAAACACCTTGCTGAATCACTAATAGACCACAACCTATTTTCATCTGAGTTGGGTAAACATCTATTTGACCAACCCTTTAAAGTCTCAGGCTCAAACCACACAATTTCATTTGATGACTTTTTAAAGGTAAATTTACCTTGTGTCTTCTTGAAGCAATTTCCTGCCATAGAAGGTGGTGATAAGGCCTGCTTCCAAAAGGTAGTACATGCTCCATTCACTTTAGACTCAATTAATAGTGGTGGGCTTTATTGGCACCTTCTTCCGCCTTCAATTACTAAGTTTCAACTGCAGGTCTTTCCAGTAGAAAGCCATCCTATTGTTGAACAGTTCGGACTAATCGGAGAACAACAGGATGATGGAAGCTATTTAATGGATACTAAAGGGTTTTGGGTCGATATTGATTTCTCTCTTCAGCTAGGAGCATAAGTAAATGAGTAAGCAAAAAATTGCAGTACTGGGTGGCGGCATAGGTTCTTTAAGCACAGTTTATGGCATTACAAGTAAACCAAACTGGCAAGACGATTATGAAATTACTGTCTATCAAGAAGGTTGGCGATTAGGGGGTAAGTGCGCAAGTAGTCGCAACCCTGACGTTTCGAATCGCATTGAAGAGCATGGATTACACATTTTTTTTGGCTTTTATGACAATGCCATCAAAATGATGCGAGCCGCTTATGATGAAATAGAAAGGCCCGTAACCGCCCCTTTGGCAACCTTTGATACTGCGTTTAAACCTCAGAGTTTCATTGCCGTACAAGAGTATATTGATGAAAAATGGGTTGATTGGCCCATATTTTTCCCTACAAATGATCAAATTCCTGTCGTTGATGCAAACTATAAAGAAGACAGTGTAGATACTCCCCTTGGCATGATTTCATGGTTAGTCAAACAGCTTATCTCTCAATTAAAAGAGAATGAAGAACTGCATCAACCTAAAACTAACGCTGAGGAGAGTCCGTTAGATTCAGTTAAAGATTTTATTCATAATCTAAATCCTTTTCATCATGGTATTTTAGATGTTGTTAGTTCTCTTGAAAGCATTGATCAGCATATAGAAGAAGCATTAAAAGGTGATCTCGATAAGATAGAATCTATCGTCGATACACTTGAAGAAATTCTAGCTGGTGGCATTGCATTATTGGAGCAGTTATTTGGACCCACTTTTGGCACGGTAACCAGTATTAGACAAACCTTACTCGCGGCTGAATTTGGTCTTTATGTCGTCAAAGGTATCGTTACCAACCCTCTGCTATTGCTTAATTGGAATGCCATTGACCACCTTGATTTTAGAGAATGGATGACTAAAAACGGCGCACCAGAACGCGTTACTTGCTCTGCTATTACTCGCTCATTTTATGACCTTTACCTAGCCTATCCACAAGGTAACACTGAAAACTCCCTATGCGGTGGTAATGTCTCAGCCGGCACCTTATTACATGCTTATTTTCTCGCCTGTGGACAATACAAAGGAGCTATCTTTTGGAAGATGCAAGCCGGTATGGGGGAAACCGTCATAGTTCCTTTATGCCAAGCCTTGCAGAAACGTGGCGTTAAATTCGAGTATTTCAGCCGTGTTAGTAACTTAGGTTTATCGTCAGATAAATCCCAGATTGCCAGTATTGATATTCAAGTACAAGCCACCTTGAAAGATCCAAGCATTGATTATGCGCCTTTTATTACCGTAAAGGATCTGGACTGCTGGCCCGCCAACCCTAACTACGATCAACTGGTTGAAGGGGATGAGCTTAAAGAAATGCATACAAACTTGGAATCTCCATGGAGCCCTTGGCAAGGTGTGGGTAATAAAACGCTCATGATAGGGCAAGATTTTGATCAAGTGGTATTGGGCATCTCTGTGGGTGCACTGCCTTATATTACCCCTGAACTTATGGCCGCTAGTGATAAATGGAATACCATGGTCAGTACAGTACAATCTTCGCCAACACAAGCAATGCAACTTTGGATGAAGCCTAACCTTGAGCAAACAGGCTGGAAAATGGCCAGTGTTGTCATGGACGGTTATGAAGACCCTTTTAATACTTGGGCCGACATGAGTCAGACGATAGATAAGGAGACTTGGCCGCAAAACCACCTACCATTCTCAATTGCCTACTTCTGCAATAACTTAGTTGATGCGGACCCTATCCCACCATTCACAGATCACACTTTCCCAGCAAGAGAGCAATTAAAAGTAAAAAATAATGCGCTTAAATGGCTTAATAAAAATACAGGTTATATCTGGCCTAATATCTCCAATGACAATGGAGGCTTAGACTGGAGCCAATTGGTTGACCTCCATGATAGAGAAGGTGAAGAGCGTTTTGATGGTCAGTTCTGGCATGCCGCGATCAACCCCAGCGAGCGTTATGTTCTCTCGGTTGCTGGTACAAATAAAAACCGAATAACGCCCGATGGCAGTGCATTTACTAACCTTTTCCTCACCGGTGATTGGGTTGATAATGGCTTTTTAAATATTGGCTGTGTTGAATCTACAACGGTGGCAGGCTTAAAAGCCGCTAAAGCAATCAGTGGTTATCCTGAACAAATTTTTTATGTAAAAGGTTAACACTTAATGATGGACGTCTTGATTGATTCAAGTGCGTCCATTTATGAACTATATTTAAATAAATTTATGGTATTGTGTTTACAAAGCGTAAAAAAAATTAAATAGAGGAAAGGGATTTGCTTGATTTAAAAATTCAGTCAACGATTGTTAATCGCCAATCAAAGGTATTTTCACTTGCTATCGATAAAGAGCAGCAGCAAGTTTTAATTAAATACGCTCAAGCCGATACCGAAGAAGATTCCCATTCTGGTGAAATTGAATTTGAATATAATTTAAATCTTAAACTTGAATCAAGCTGGTTAATGCCAATAAAAGGTTTGTTTTATAACGAACCCAATCATAAACCTGTTATCTGCTACCTTGTCAGTAATGGTAACCTTCTATCTAATCTCATTTCTCAATTTGAGTTGGACTTAACAGAAAAAATTCGTATCGCTGTCATGATGGCTAAAGCGGTACATGAACTGCATAAAAATCATATATTAATTCGTAATATCAGCCCAGAAAGTTTTTGGCTTAGCCAAGATAGAAAAACTCTGTATATAGCAGATCTTTCACTTGCGACCCCCTTAAAAAATGGTGAGTTATTTGGCTCAAGCACGCCTAAACTAGGACATATTGGCTATGTGTCGCCTGAACAAACAGGCCGTTCAAACCTGCCGGTTGATAATCGAAGTGATCTGTATTCGTTAGGGGCAAGCTTATATGAACTTTTCAGCGGCAGAGAAATTTTTAACAGTAATAAGTTAGATTTACTTGAAATCATACATTGTCATCTTACTCAGAAACCCCAGAAGCTAGAAACATTAGTCTCACCTATACCCAGTATGCTGAGTAGGATTATCGAATGCCTGCTAGAGAAATCGCCTAAGTCTCGTTATCAAAGTAGCTTTGGTTTGGTCAGTGATTTAAAACGCTGCTATCAGTCCTATCAAAATAATTTAGATACTAAAGATATCGCTATTTGTGAACAAGATATCCCTGAGCGCTTACATATCAGCCATAAACTTTATGGCCGCGACAAAGAAATGAAACAGCTTATTAATCAATTTGAAGCTGTCATACAAGGATCGAGTTCATTAACTTTAATTACTGGCTATTCAGGCATAGGTAAATCCTCGTTAGTTAACGAGTTACAGCAACCTATTATTTCTCGTAAGGGTTTATTTAGTAGCGGTAAATGTGATCAATTCAACCACAAAAAACCCTATACGGTTTTTGTACAAGCCTTTAGGCGTTTAGTCAGACAACTATCGGGTCTTGACACTAAAAGCAAAGCCTTTTGGCGTCAGCACCTTAGCACTGAGTTAGGTGAAAATGCGGGGGTTATTAATGAGATCATCCCTGAGCTTGCCATCCTTTTTGAACATGATATCGACATTGCATCACCCCTAGGTGTTAGTGAAGCAGAAATTCGTTTTCAAATTACGTTTAACAAATTTGTCCATGCCTTCTCCAATACACAACATAGCTTGGTTATTTTTTTAGACGACTTACAGTGGGCTGACTTTTCATCTTTAAGACTAATAGAAGAGCTGTTAAAGCAACAAGGCTCGTTAATGATTATTGGTGCTTATCGAGATAATGAAGTGGATGAGTCCCATCCCTTACAAAGTGCCCAAAAGCGTATTGAAAATAATGAAAGCCTTATATGCCGATTAGAGCTGAAACCGTTAACCGCCAGTAACATCCAAGCCTTGATTGCAGACACCCTATGGCGCAAGCCAGAAGACGTGGAAGCACTCACCCAGCTATGCATTGATACAACCCAAGGAAATCCATTTTTTGCCAATCAATTTTTATTAGAACTCTATGAACAAAATCATATTTTTTATGACTTTGATTTAGGGCAATGGCAATGGAACATCAAGAATATTAAGAAGTTAAAGGTTAACAATAATATTGTTGATTTGATGGTTAAAAAATTAAATCAGTTTAGTAAAGAGTCACTCTTTACTATTCAGCATGCGGCTAACCTGGGAAACCAATTCTCACTCAAAGACTTACAGACAGTATCGGGGCAAAGCGTACTGCAAACCTATGAAAACCTGTGGCCAATGATAGAAAGCGGCTTAATACTTCCGCTCAATGAAAGTTATCGTTTTGGTTCCGATGAAAGGTTATTAATCAAAGCCGAATTCTGTTTCTTACATGACAGAGTACAGCAAGCGGCCTATCAATTTATTGATATTGAAACTCGCCCTTTATTTAAACTCGATGTGGGGTTAAAACTCTATCGCTCGTTATCAGACCCCCAATTAGAGCTAAAATTATTTGATGTTGTTGAGCAACTAAATGCCGGTACAAACGTGGCATCAGAAGCTGATAAACACCTCATTTTACAACTCAATTACCAAGCGGCAGAAAAAGCTAAACGCTCTTCTGCTTATGCGCTTGCCCAAAACCTTCTCAACGAAGCCATTTCCTTGGCTTATCTGGCCAACCCTCAACAGCACCTTAACCTGCTACTATCCTTAGCTGAAGTGAGCTATATGGTTGGGGATTTTGAACCCGCAGAAGCCCTATATTCCCAAGCATTACCACTTGCTAATACCCCCTTAGAGCAGGTCCGCGTTTTTACGGTTCAAATGGCGCAATATCAGGTTCAAGGGCGTTTTCATGAAGCCATAGAACTTCAGAAAAGAGGCTTAGCGTTATTAGGGGTTAATATTCCCAATGAGGATGCCCTGATTGGCGAAGAGTTTATGGCAGGGTTTGAACGAATTAAGCATTTAACCCAAGATAAAAAAATTGCTGATTTAATAGACCAATCTGAAATCACCAATGCCGAACAGGAAGCGATACTCCAACTATTATGGGGCATGTGGTATGCCAGTTACCTAGCCGGTGCTATCCCGTTAAACATTCTTAGCTCCATCATAATGACCGAAATATCCTTAACCCAAGGACATACTGATATTTCATCCTTTGCCTATGTAAATTATGCCTTGGCGATCACAGCCGTCCATGGCCGTTATGATATTGGCAATGATTTTGGCCAATTGGCTGTCTCACTTTCAGATAAGCGCCCCAATAAATTAATGCGTGCCAGTGTCTATTTCCTCTACGCCACATTCACTCAGCACTGGAATAAAAACCTACACCATTCAGTTGATTATTTAGACAAGAGTTTTGATTGGGCCTTACAATACGGTGATTTAGCGACCCTTGGTTATATTTGTGCGGTGAGAGGCAGTGATACCTTGGCTAGAGGCGTTAAACTAAGCCAAGCGCATTCATCCTTAAATCAAGATATCGCACTCCTTAAAAAGCATAAACAAACCGATATGATAGATTGTGTCACTGTTGGCGCTCTGCAATCGATAAAAGGCTTACTCGATTTAACGCATAAAGGTGTTAGTTTTAATGATAATAATTTTAATGAAGATACCTTCTTAAAGAATTATCAGAATGCACCCTTACATTTAGCCTATTTCTATAATGCTAAGATTCGACACTGCTATCTAATGCAGGACTCCAAAGAAAATCAATTAAAAAATGCAGCACAATTATCTACCGTCATCACCTATGTTCCCGGTCAAAATAAAATAGCCGAAGCCAGTTTTTATACCGCCTTAATATTGATCAAGTTTGCCGATAGGGATAATTTAGACACTTGTGAGAACCTTGCTAAAGCAAAAGAAATTCTGCAAAACTTTGTTCTTTGGTCCACCAACTGCGCCTTAAATTTTAATCATAAAAAACGTTTATTAGAAGCTGAATTAGCCCGTGTCACTGGAGATCACCTTAGTGCACAAGAAGCCTATGTAGACGCTATTGAAGAAGCTAACCAAAACGATTTTATTCACATGTGCGCTTTATCCAATGAATGTTTTGCACTTTATTGGCAAGAAAAAGGCAAGTTACAGGTCGCTAAAAGTCTTATTCAAACCGCCCATAAGGCCTATTTGAAATGGGGAGCTGTGGCTAAAGCAAAATTAATCAGAAGCCATTGGTCAAGTATTAGGTTTGATATTCCAAATGAGACGGGACATTTAAGCCTGATGGATCACGTTGACCTTCAGAGCCTACTAAAAGTTAACCAAATGATTTCAAGTGAGATTCAGCTCACTAATTTATTAGAAAACCTAATGCTCATTCTTTTGCAAAATGCAGGGGCTGACACAGGCTGTTTCATTCGTGTCGAAGAAAAGCAACTTTGGTTAGAGGCAACAGGGAATGTCGATCAAATAAAAGTATTAACAGATCAAGCTATAACCAATTATTCCAACCATCCTGATATCCCTCTCAGCATTATCAAACAGGTAGAAAAATCACTCGATATTGTCCTAGTAGACCAAGCGGCTAAAGATGACGAGTATGGCAACGATGCTTATTTCTCACACCATAACCCAAGCTCTAGCTTATGTATTCCTATCACTAACCAAGCAAAATTGATCGCCATTGTGTATCTCGAAAATGAGAACATTGAACACGCCTTTAGTGATAAACAAATTACCCTATTAAAAGCAATCGCAGCACAAGCCGCGGTATCATTATCCAATGCTTACCTTTATAACACCTTAGAAAATCGTATTACCGAGCGTACCAAAGAATTAAACCAGGCACGTTTAACCGCCATTAAAGCCAACCAGTCTAAATCAAACTTTCTGGCTAATATGAGCCATGAGATACGTACACCGATGAACGGAGTAATCGGATTAAGTCAGCTATTGTTAAAGACAAATCTTGATAATAAACAAAAAAACTACGCTAGAAAAACCTTAGAGTCCGCCAACTCACTGTTAACGATTATTAACGACATTCTTGATTTCTCAAAAATAGAAGTGGGAAAAATGTCGTTAGAATCGTCACCCTTTAGCCTTGAAAAAGTTATACGTAGGGTGACCACTATTTGCGAACTAAGAGCCCATAATAAAGAACTTGAGCTTATTGTGGATATTGATTCAGAGGTCCCCTTTAATTTAATTGGTGATGCATTAAGGTTAGAACAAATTTTACTTAACCTGACCAGTAACGCGGTTAAATTCACTAAATCCGGTCATGTCATTATTCGAGTTCAGCTCACAAACCCAAGTGACGACGCAGAACGAGCCCACTTAAAAATTGATGTTGAAGACACGGGGATTGGCATTAGTGAGCAGCAATGTGCCTTATTATTTGAGTCATTCACACAAGCAAATGATTCCATTACAAGAGAATTTGGTGGCACAGGTCTTGGCCTGGCTATCTGCAAGCAATTGGTTGAACTCATGCAAGGCAGCATAGAGGTAAGTAGTCGTCCAAATATAGGATCCATCTTTTCTTTGCGTTTGAACTTAGAGCGGACAGACGAAATCATACAGCCACCGGCGAAACATGTTTACCATGACCTCAAAATATTGGTTGTCGATGATAATCCTATTTCCCAACAAGTCATTTCACGTATGTTAAGCCATTTGAATATTCGCTGTACCCTAGCGGATGATGGGTTCAAAGCCGTCGAAAAAGTACAAAGTGCCGCTAACAAAGGTAAACATTTCGATATGGTTATCATGGATTGGAAAATGCCTAATATGGATGGCATTGAAGCATCTAGAATAATCAAACAAGAACTCAAGCTTAATTCCCCACCGCAAATACTCATGCTGTCCGCTTACGATAAGGATGAAGTTAAGCTGTTAAGTGCACCTGTTACTGTTGATCATTTTTTAGAAAAACCCGTTAGTCAATCCACTTTAATGGAAACCATTAGTGAAGTGCTGGGCATGTGCGCGCAAGCTCAGTTATCCCATGACTCCCTAAACAATTTAGATTTTAATAAATATAACTTTAGTCATTGCCAAATTCTATTAGTTGAAGATAACGAAATTAACCGTCACGTGGCGTTAGAAATTTTAGCTGAAACAGGCATCAAAGTAGATGTGGCATTAAATGGTCAAGAAGCAATTAACCTTGTTTCTGTCAATGATTACCACCTAATTTTGATGGATATTCAAATGCCTATTATGGACGGCTTAAGTGCCACCAAAAAAATTCGTCGACTTAAGCCCAAAGCAATACTGCCTATTATCGCCATGACAGCTCACGCCATGCCGTCTGAAAAAGATAAGAGCTTAGCCTCTGGCATGAACGATCACCTGACAAAGCCAATAGAAGCAAACTTATTATTTCAAACATTAAATCATTGGTTACCAAAAATAGATAACAATGAGCGGGTAACACAAACCAAAGCCTCCTCGGTAACCCCTATTAACTCAGATGTTAGTACCCTTGATGCGATTAGAAAAATAGATGATCTAGATGTTGAAAGAGCACTGGAGAGTCTTCAGGGTAAAGAGTCTCTTTATTTAGACATTACCCGTAATTTTTACCAGCAATATAGGAATTTCAAACTGACAATTGAAACAATTAAACAAGAAAATAATAATGATGGTTTTTACCGCTATATTCACTCACTAAAATCAAACTCTGCTTATATAGGCGCATTTACCCTATCTGAGCTTGCTAAAAATATGGAGATTGCTATTTCAGAGGGGCGCTTTATTGATACGACATTGACTCCTTTGATAGAAAACCTTACGCATATCTTTGAACAACTTGAATTAATCCTACCAGTAAATGAGGTTAATCAGGTTACAAGAATAAAGTTTGATAAAATAAAGGTCCTCAAAAAAATCCAAGAGTTGATCCCCTTAATAACGGAATCGGATGCCAGTTCAGAGGATGTCTGTCGTTCCTTATTGGATTTGTGTATCGGTACAAAATACTATGTATCTTGTGAGGCGATCGCCTCTTTATTAGATAACATTGAGTACCTCACTGCTCTTGAATTGATTAACAATTTAAAGATTACAATAACAAATCATGTAGACGCTAAGGAAGATGTTTATGACAGTTAATATACTCAGCTCTCACACCCATATTGGCAGTTAATAGCGTCATTTATCTGAGTTTATATGCCTAATATCGTAATTCAAACTCAGATAAAGACATAATTATCCCATTTAAATTATGATTTGATTAAAACATAATTGATGGCTAGCGCTAATCATTCCCCTATTTAGCGTACAAAAGACACTAAGGAAGATGTCTATGACAATGGAAAAGCAAACGGTACTAATCGTTGATGATGATGTTAACAGCCGTAAAATGTTACGTGAACAACTTAAGTCTATGGCGAAAATAATTTTGGCCAAAAATGGTGCTCAAGCCTTAACACTTGCAAGAGAGCATCAACCTACCTTGATTTTACTAGACGTTATGATGCCAGTGATGAATGGATTCTCCGTATTAGAACAACTCAAACAATCGGAAAAAACACAGCATATCAATGTCATTTTTATAACGGCTCTCGACTCCCATGTGGACGAAGCATATGGTCTAAAGCTAGGTGCCTGTGACTATATACATAAGCCCTATCATTATGAAATCGTAAACGCGCGCGTCAGTACCCACCTTGAATTGGCGAAACAACGTAAACTATTAGACGATCTTGCCCATTATGATAGCCTCACAATGATACCTAACCGTCGTCATTTAGAAGAAAGCTTAATCAAGGAGTGCGACAAGGCATTCCTCTCAAAGCAGCCCATTTGCATTGCTATGGTTGATGTAGATTTTTTTAAAAGCTATAACGACAATTATGGCCATAGGGCTGGCGACATGGTATTAAAAAAAGTCGCTAGAAAACTAAAACTTACCCTGACACGTGAAAGCGACTTAGTGTGTCGATATGGAGGGGAAGAGTTTTGTATCATTCTCCCTAAAACCGATTTATTGACGGCTACGGATCTACTTGAAAAATGCCGAATGGCGATCCAAGACCTGACAATTGATCATGATTTTAGCAGTATTTTACCGGTTATCACGGTCAGTATTGGCGCTTGTGTTATTGAGCCAAACAGTAAAAATCAGGTGGAAAGCATTCTAATCAAAGCCGATACCTGCCTCTATCAGTCAAAGAACGAAGGTCGCAATCAAGTTACCATTCACAGTTTTTATAAACGCACTGAAAAAGATGATGCCGATGCTATTTCAGCCCTTTGATGAAATACTAACCCTAGGTGAGCCCTTACAAAAGTGAGGCAATATCCATTGGATTTTGCCTCACTTTAAAGAAAATACAGTGAGGCGGTTGCACGTTAATCACAGCGTTTTTATTCATCTCCTAAATGACATTAGGATTTCGCCTGTTTAAACGCCTGAGTTTTTTCGTGCCCGGTGATCGCAGGTCCCGCGATCGCACTTAGCAGTAGTTTCCCCAACATTATAAGCATAGCTGCCGCTAATGCATCGAGAAAAATCGCACAGTAAGCACCCAACAGACCCATCTCATCTGACATACTGTGAATGACCGATAAGGTTTGACTGCCTGTTAAGTAATGCAATAACAAGGCGGCCCAAAAACCAAAACAATAGGGGCAACGCCAAGCTTGATATAAATAGGCCAAAGGCTTAGGGAGTTTTCCTATTAATAAATTAAACCAAGTTCCCCAGTCTGGTAGCTTCTCCCAAATCAATATATAAAGACTTAAACTCACCAAAACGATACTAAAATCCATAACATCTCCAGCCTTATTATCGGCTTTTTATCTTAAAGAAATTATTATCACACGGATTTAATCCCTATAAATGGGACCATTCCATGCAATAATCGGCCTATTATCCGATCGAGTTTCTTAATTATGCATTCTGATCAAGCGTTTCAAGTTAAACATCATAAAATCAGTCAACTTTTTCCCGAGCAACATAGTTCTCAGACAGATCATATCCTCATGCTGATTAACCAAGGCGAGCTCAGCATGCAATACCAACATAGAGTTGAGCTAAGTAAGAACATGCTTACCATTATCCCTCCCGGTATGGCTCATACTTTGATCACGGGTCACAATTTAGATATTTGGTGGATGAGTTTTTGTCCACATTGCCTCTCTTTAGACCTTGATGCCCAATTAATGCAGGTATTTCGTCATATTAGACTTGGCGCATTACCCGTATTTAGTATCGAACAGGATAGGTCAACGTTTCTTAACCTGATATTTCAAGAACTCAGTAGAATAGAAAAACATCAAGAAAAAGGGATAGAAGGGGTACAGAAGAGCCTAATCACGCTTATTTTGTATGAAATAAATAAGGCCAACATGCCGATAAATCTGGCCGCTAAACAACATGATATCAAGGTAGAGTGCGCCCTAGATTTTATTCAGCAGCATTACCTTGAGCCTATTTCATTAAAAGATGTTGCCAATGCGATACATTGCAGTCCATCGCACCTCGCTTTCCTAATGAAACAAGAGACAGGTTACACAGTGGGTCAATGGGTAACTCGCAGCCGCCTTACCCAAGCATGTAGCCGACTTGTTCATTCTAATCAAGATATAAGCCAACTCGTCTATGAATTAGGCTGGCATGATGTGACTCATTTTATTCGACAATTTAAAAAGGCTTATGGCATCACACCTGCCGCATGGCGCAAGCAACAAAGGCAGCCACTAGAATAGGTTTTTAGTGACTTAGATGACGACAAAAATTTAATAGTGCGTTATCAATCTCAGGCACAAAATCTGACCCCACAAGCGCGTCACTTGAGCTTATTTGGCTACCTAATAAGGGCAAATTTAATTCGGCCTCAGTAATCACCTCACCAGACATGGTGGTCACTATTTCTTGCAAGGATTGCTTAGCATGTGACGCTCTTTTTGAGGTATTTATGAGCATGATGGGTAAATTGATAAAAGATTCGCCACTTACCAGCCAATCCAAGGTGTTTTTAATGAGACCTGTAACACCATGGGCATATTCGGGACTGGCAATAATAAGACCATCGGCTTGTGATAAGGCCTTCTGCAAGCTTTCAAGTGCATCAATACGGTTATCAGACAGATTAAAAACAGAGTAATCACCCTTTTCTATCGCCAATTGCAAATCAGGGTTAAAAAATGGTAAGTCAGCTAAACCGTCAAAAATATGTATATTGACGTTTGTCGGTGACCGTATCTGCAACGCTTCTAGGGCAAATCGATTATAGGATTGCTGCCTAAGACTGCCGCAGAAGGCCAGTATTTTAATGTCTTTCATGTCACTTCTTCCCTGTAAAAGTTCATCATCCCTCCTCATAACAACCATGACTAAAAAGGCGATAGTTTTATATTCTTACCCTTAATATAATGGCGGTAATAACCGATTAGGTTACTGGCGATAAAGAGCACTTCCATCAAAACAGCTGCAGGCGAGTCAACCATATAGTTATGGAGCAACCAAAAGCTGGTACCCACTATCATCAGCTGTCGCAATGTTTTGTCCGATTCACAAAAACTAGCACGAGTCTGAAATAAAGTCCCTATACAGCTAATCACGCTGGTTAAGCCGGCAAAAGTAAAGGCTGTTGCTATCATTGAACAGCCTGAGAAGAACCACATCATCTTGCTTGAGGTGGTCACTATGCTAGAAAGATACCTTAAAGTAGCGATACTCATTAAGGCTGTCGCAGTCCATTGCTCTAGTAATGCAAAGTGAGCCGTAATTAACAAACCTGCCACAAATAAGCAGGCCACAATTTTCTGCCTTTCTTTAAATTGAAATGAGAAGAAATCGAAAACGATAGCCACCCCAATAAGACATTGAGATAGGAAAAAAGGCTCAAGCCAAGTAATGTCTGAGAAGAAGGATAATAACGTCGTCAATGGGGTGTCCTAGTCAAGTATGCGGCTAATTTTTTGCTTAAAAAGACCGATATAAAATGAGTATCAGTATAAGCTCTGAGCTTGCTCATATGAATATTTAAACAAAAAATAAAGAGGCTAAGTTATTGCCTTGTGGTTATAAATCGCACATTCTGTATACAGTTTTATTCAACAAATAGATTTCATTGTATAAAAAAGGTTAAAGCATGTTAACTGATGAAGTATTAACCTCAATTGAAGAAAGTGTTCTATGTTGGTTAGCGACTGTTGATGTACATGGCACGCCCAATGTTTCACCTAAAGAAATGTTCGTTCCCTATGGCAAAGGTAATCAAAAAACCCACATTCTTATCGCTAACATCGCCTCACCAAACAGTGTTGCTAATATAAGAGCAAACTCAGCCGTGTGTTTAAGCTTTGTTCATGTGTTCAAGCAAAAAGGCTTTAAGCTGCATGGTAAGGCTCGCATCCTCAATAAAGATGACACAAGTTTCCCAGAAAAACATCAGGCACTCTACCTACTCACAGGTGATGACTTCCCTTTTCAACGTATTATTGAAATCGAAGTATTAAAAGTCAATCCCATACTGGCCCCCAGATACCGCCTCTTCCCCAATACCACAGAAGACGAACAAGTTAGCTCCGCCTTAGAGACCTATGGGGTTAAAGCAAAATAGCGTCTCACGAACAGGGAGTAAAATTAATTCAGTACCTATTAAGGATAAAATCATGAGCGACATCCAATACCCAATTTCAGGCAGCTGCCAATGTGGCAAGGTAACATTTTCACTCTTGAGCGCCCCTAAAATGATTCTCGCCTGCCATTGTAAAGAGTGCCAAAAGCTCGCGACCAGTGCCTTTAGCCTAACGGCTGTGGTTGAACGTGACAGTGTCAAAATAGAGGGTGAGCTTGCTGATTGGGAACGTTATGCAGATAGCGGTAATATCAATAGTGCCAAGTTTTGCCCTTCTTGCGGGAACCGTATTTATCACTATGATCCAAAACAACCGAATATTTTGAAGTTTAAGGGTATCTCTAGTTTAGACGATACTCGTATGCTAATCCCAGAGATACATGTTTGGGTCAGTGAAAAACAAGACTGGTTTGTTATTCCTGACGGGGTTAAAACCTTTGATAAACAACCTTAATAAGAAGGCTGCGGCTAATTAATCACTTTTTTAAAATAAGATTAAACTTTTGACGACCTCCAGTGTCATATCTTTGTCAGTTTTATAAATTAAACTGACAAAGTTATTTATTGCACTACTTTAGTGACCACCAAGCAAAATTAAAGCTTATTTATTTAACAGGAAATCAACTTATGTTGAAGCAATACATTACCTCAAAAAATCTTTTCTCATTCTTCATCATGTTTGTATTTATTCAATCTCTGTTTTTTAAATTTAGCGGGTCTTATGAAACTCAATATATATTTGGCGCCTTGGGTGAATGGTCAGGTTTAGCCTGGTTCGGTACTTATGGCGGTTATATCATAGGGACAGCGGAGTTAATCGCCTCCATCCTATTGGTAACACGCCTTCATGCCCTAGGTGCTTTGATGGCTGCAGGTATTATTACAGGGGCCATCTTTTTCCACTTAGCAACACCGCTTGGTATTGTACAACCTGCATTTAATGGTGCGGGTGAAGTGATCGGTAATGATGCTGGTACACTCTTTATTATGGCGTGTCTAGTATGGATTAGTGCCGTAATGTTAGTGGTTAAAGACTTAAAAGACCCATCAAGCTTATTGATCAATTTGATGGCAAAGGTTGGTATCTTAAAAAAAGCAAACTAATCAATACATTTCATTAGAAAAATAGAAGAGCTCATCATTTCCCCGTGATGGGCTTTTTTATTCACTAAGATTAAAATAAACCGTTATTTAGCCTTCACTTTAACATTATTGTTTCTATCACGACTTTTCAAAATCAGCTCATCACCTGCCTCTGCTTTTTCAGATTTCGCCAGACGATCATAGAGAAGAACATTGACACTTGCGGCTAGGTTCATACAACCAATAGTGGGTACAAATACCACATGATCCGCTTTATCTATCACCTCTTGGCTAATGGTATTATCTTCTGGGCCAAAAATATAAAGCGCTTTCTCAGGGTGTTTAAAGGCGGGCAAAGGTGTCGCGCCCTTCACCAAGTCAACACAGACAATTTTTGTATCTTTATCGAATGCTTGTGTTAAACAGCTTAGCCCTAGACTTTCAACATTGTCTAACGAGATATCAATACGTACTTTTTTGGTATCCGTCGCAAGTTTTGCAGCCCTATCATAACGTCGCCCTGTATACAGCACTTGATCAACACCATAACAGCCAGCTGCCCGCATGACAGAACCCACATTCGACGTACTTTTAGGGTTGGTTAAACCAATACACACAAATTCAGTTTTCATTAAGTACAAAGTCCCAAAAAAGAAGGCGATTAAAGGCGGCTTATCATATAGAAAATAGCGACAAAAAACAGCTTAGCCAGTCTATTCATCACGCTTTTAATAGATGAATAGACTGGCTAAAATTTAAGAGGGAATCACAGCGATCAATAACAGAAGGAGTAATAACTAATCCTGATTAAATGCTTTGATAAAGCCTCTAATTCGCTCAGCATTCTTACCCTTATCACCTCTGCCAATACGCGAATGTGATCTTATGTCGACCACACTAGCCGCTCCACTTTCTTTAACCCTAATAACCACATCGTCTTTAAAGTCAAAAAAGAAGGTACTTGCGACAGCTTCAATTTTTCCTAAGGATTTATCTTCAAATACTAACGTCCAACCGGATTGATTTACCAAGGATAACGCCTTATCAAAGGCGTCATTTACGG
>Ga0105356_10002349_pt1 | contig 18878 bp, 12 predicted proteins | sample GOMGulsemesocosm_3_FD_83502 | JGI IMG/M metagenome (GOLD analysis project Ga0105356, IMG submission 83502) | Methane-oxidizing microbial communities from mesocosms in the Gulf of Mexico - GOM9D Gulf of Mexico | ecosystem: Environmental > Aquatic > Marine > Cold seeps | place: Gulf of Mexico... | reverse complement strand
TTTCTGTCTTTACAATTTCATGTACATATAAATAATTTCTGTTTTTTTTGTTTTCTGTTTTTTGAAATTTTCCAAAAACTTTATTGTTCCAACTTATTTCTTTCTTACTTAATGATTTTCCTGTGTAATCATATTTATTGAAATAGATTCCGCTACTTGCATCTTTAAGAATGTTTTTTCCAGATGAGAAATATTCTCCAGTGTTTACAAAGTAATCCTTTTCGAAATGAGTATTGGTTAATATTTTTGGTGCATTTTTATTGTTTACAGATTGTAAAATTAATTTCCCTGTAGTAGTGTTAACGATACTTGTTGTTACAGTAAACTTTCTAGAAGAAGCTAGCTTTCTATTGATTATGTAAAAAGAAATTGCTTTTTCCGAGACTCCGGCTATAGCTATGTCTTCGTGGTGTTTTGATTTTATATCAGATTCATATGTCCATTTCTCTCCTCCGTTGGTAGGGTAAAAAGTTATTTTATAACCGGTTTTTTTCTTTTTTGTGAAATATTTAAAAGCAAACCCTTTGTTTTCAATAGGAATCAATTCAGGAAATCTATTTAATTTAATCATTCGATTGTTGTACCCATATTCCTTGAACTCTAGTTGAATGATTTTTGTTTCTTTTTGTTCCCCGTTTTTAGTAACCTCTATAAGTTTAAATTGTTTTTCTTTTGCATCAAAAAAAGAGAGCATGATATGTTGTTGGTTGTATTTCGCATCGATAAATTTTAAACGTTTGCTATCAATGTATTTTTTTTGTAAAACTAAATTTAAATCTTCGTCATATATCTTAATTAGAAATTCACGTTTTCCTTTTTTTAGATTTTTTCCTGTAGAAAAATTATAATATCCATCAACAGAATTATTATGGTTAAGCATTGGCCCGAAATTGGTGCTTTTGTAATTCTTTCCAAGATCAATTAAGGTTAAGGATTGAGTATTTCCTATGAAGAAAGAAAGAAGAAAGATTAGTTTTAATAGCGTTTTTTTCATAATTATAAATTAGTTAGATAGGTGTTGTTTGATTTGTTTTAGTTGAAATAATTCAATCTCATGTAAGAAGTTACGAATTTCATTCATGAACTTTTCCTTTGAATATATGTTTTTTTGCAATACATATTTTCCTAATTTGTGTTGTTTTTTGAGACTGTATATTTGGTCAATGAGTGCAATGAAATTGTGTGAATAAATTTTGTTGTAAGGATAGAGAGTATGCATTTTGTTGTTTAGATACAAAAGTTCAGCTATTTTGTTGTGTTTTTTTGCGAACTCTAAATAGGTATGGATTGCTAATAATTGAGTTTTATTAAGCCTGTTATTTGAGGTTTTTATATAAAGGTAATTTAGCTTTTTAAGTCTAGATTTTATATGGGGATGAGATCTAATAGAATCTTCTTCCATTAAAAAATCTTGATCAATAACGCGTTGATTTAAAATAGGTGAATTTGTTGCGATTGTATTGTAATCATAGTTAAACGTTTTTTTCCAGTTTATGTTTTGTGAATAGAGGATTTCCTCTATTGCACCTAATTTATTTAAAGCGCTTTGAGCAGCTTGTAAGTTGTATTTTGTATTTTTAAAATATAGATATCCTAGTGAATCTGCTTCAATTTCTTGTTTTTTGGAGTTGTGATAGTGTTTGAAAATGAGCGTTTTTAATTTTTTATTTTTACTGTCATCTTTGATATTTAACTTGTTTTTATTTTCAATTGTTTTGTCAAAATGTAATAGTTGTTGATGTGCCAGTTCATGACAAATAATAAAAGCCAATTCGTCTTCAGACTCTAACAATGCAAATAGTCCTAAATTGATTTCAAATAAATTAAATCCATAAGAAGCTGCATTTGGTATGTAATTATGTTTTAGCAAGAATTTAATTTTCGAACTTTCTAGATCACTGTTGGTTTTACAGATGTTTTCTACTACATCATCAATAATCTCATTTAATTTTGGTTGATTAATATAAAGGCTATCATTTAATGCATGTTCAAAGAATTTGAATGCGTTTTTAAGAGCCTTTTTTTTTTCTCTTTTCTTTTTAGAAGAAATATTGTCAATTTTAGTTTTAATTTTTTCTTTTATTTGTTTTTGCAGAACGGAAATTTCTGCCTTATTCAAATAGCTATAAAGTTCTGCTTTTTGAGAATAAGTTGAAACGAAACAAAGAAAAATAATTGTAGGTATTATTTTTTTCAAGCTTTTTTTGCCAAAGATAAGGATTTTAGAGACTTTTAAACTGAAAAATATTCAAAAACGGTTGGTGTTCTGAATGTGGGTTTGAAAATTACAACCTCCGCCCAGAAAACTCCATAGCCTCCCCTTTACCAAAACCATAACTAATACCTAAAGAAGCATACCTTCCTCTGCGGTAAGTTTGACGAATTGAATAATCATTTTGAGAATTGGTGATAGTAGATTTTCTTGAAGCAAAAAGGTCTCTTACACTAATACTAAAAATGGCTTTTCCTTTAAATATTTTTTTACGGACTCCTAAGTTGGCATAAATTTCTTCTCCTCGGGTTTGTTGTATTTCTTTAGAAGACGACCTGTAATTTCCAGAAAATTCAAAATCCAGATCGTTGGGTAATTTGATTTTTGAACTGACTTTGGAAGTCCAATATTGTCCATTAAAATCGAAAGAAGTATTCTCAAATTCTCCATTTCTTTTAAAGAAATTGAAATTGGCGTCTGCACTCAAAGTTGCCCATGTAATAAGATTGTATTTTCCATTAAATTCCAATCCTGTGGTTTTTTTTGTGCCAATATTAATAGGGAAACGTCTGCTGATTTTATCAGCGTATTCTGTAATGCTTTCTATTACATCAGCTGTGTAACGGTGGTAAACGCCTAAATTTAAAGAACCTTTGTTCAATTTTACAATACTAGTTACTTCGTAAGAATCTGTGAATTCTGGCTGTAGATTAGGATTCCCAGAAGAAATATTAAAATTGTCATGAATTACAGTAAAAGGATTCAAACTCCATAAACTAGGTCTGTAAATTCTTTGTGAAAAACCTGCTTGAAAAGAAACCATTTCGGTTAATTTGTAAGAAGTATGTATACTAGGGAAGAAGTTGGTATAGTTTTGTTTGTTGGCCTCGTTGGTAAGTTTTAACAAAGTACTTAAATCTGTGTTTTCTAAACGAACTCCTGTTTTTATGCCCCATTTCTCGCCTTCATATGCAGTTGTGATATAGGTTCCCAATACTTTTTGATCGTAATTGAAAATATTGGTAAGATTAGAGTTGCTTACCCAGTTGTTATTGATAAAGTTTAAAACTTCATAATCGTTAAAAACATCATTAATTACATATTGACCTCCTAATTCTAAAGTGTATTTTTCTAAAAATGGACGTGTATAATCTAATTTAAAGGTATACGTATTTCTTCCAAAATCAGAAAGATTTTGATCACGAGCATTTTTTGGAGTCCCTGAAATTCCGATTTCAGTAAATTCGGATTTTGAATCTTTTACGAAAGAAGATCCAAGTGCAGAAAATAACAAGTCATGATCTTCATGGTCTTTAAAATCTTTTTTGTATTGCAATTCATACTGCCATTTGGGGTTGTCAGCAGCCGTACTTTCAATTCGGTTCCATTCAGAAACTAATTGCCCATCGATATCAAATAATTTATAATTGACACTGCTAGGTTCACTTTCTTTTTCAAAAGCATAATTTCCCGAAAGTGTGACTACATTATTTTTATTGATGAAAAAATCGGCACCTAAAATAAAATTATAAAAATTTTCATTTTTTCTTCGATCCAAATTGCTTTGCAAATAGGTGTTGTCCGTAAGATCTGTATTTGTAGTTTGACTTTTCGTAACATAGGTTCTTTTACCCAAACCAAATTGTGTAAATACATTCACTTTTTCTGTTCTACGGTTCAAACTAGCTCCGATACTATGATTATTGGGAACGCCAGTGTTGACACTAATAGAGCCGTTAATACCTTCTTTTTGATCTTTTTTCAAAACAATATTTAAAATACCCGAAGTACCTTCAGCATCATATTTTGCAGAAGGGTTGGTGATGACTTCAATTTTTTCAATCATATCCGCAGTAATAGTTCCTAAAGCATTGTTTCCACTACTTCCAACCAATACAGAAGGTTTGCCATTTATCAACATTTGCACACCTTGACTTCCCCTAAGACTGATTGTGCCATTGATATCTACATTTACTGAGGGTACATTATTTAAAACCTCCAAAGCGCTAGCTCCTGTAGAGCTAAGATCTTTTCCTACATTAAAAACTCTTTTATCTAATTTAAATTCTGTAGTCGATTTTTCTGCTGTAACTACGACTTCAGAAAGGTTTTGTGTATTTGGTTTTAGGAAAATTGTTTGCAGGTCAATAATAGTATTTGATTTTGAAAACGTATCAAAATTTGTTTTTTGATATCCGATAAAACTAACTTCTACATAAAAGTCAGAAGCATCTGTAATAATAGAGAAAAATCCTTGCCCGTCTGTTGTTGTTCCTTTTAGGAATTCTTTGGTTTTCGCATCGATAAGCAGTATTGTAGCAAACTGAATAGCTTGGTTATAGCTCTTGTCCATAACTTTTCCTTTGATCTCTTTTTTAGTGTTTGTTTGAGAGTGGACTGAATTTAAGGTTGCTAAAAAAAGAAAAATTCCGATTAAAGATTGGTAAAGTAGAGAGTTTGAGGTTGTTTTCAATTGCATAGGGTTGCTGGAGATAAATACGATAATAAGATTTCTAGTTTATTTTCATGTAAAATTAGAAAAAAAAAGGAGAGTTGATTTATCTTAGGTGTTAAAATAATAAAGAAAGGTAAATGAAAAAGGATTTTTTTTAGGATTAAATTCCTCTGTAATAATCCAATATTTTTACACGTAGCAAATATTCATATTTGGTATTGTTTAAATTTAATTTGGCAATATCTCTGTTGTTTTTACTGGTGATATAATTAATGATATTTGATATGCCATTGCTGAATTTGACTTCATTTATACGAAAGGATTCTTCAAAAGCAATCACCTGTTGTTGTGAAATTTGATAACGTTTGTAGGCCGATTCCATGTCCAAATAAGCTTTTTCAATAACTTGTTTGAAAAGTAGTTTTGTGTTTTGAAGTTCGAGTGTTGTTTCCTCTAGTTTGATTTTTTGAAGTTTGGTGTTGTATTTGGTTTTTAAACCATTAAATATGGGGATTCTAACTGAAATGCCTACAACCGAATTTAAGTTGTTGTTGAACTGATCGGTATAACTTATTTTATTACTTTTAAATTGTGTTTCATTTCTTTGAACTGCAAAATTTTGGTTAGTAAAAGTTACAAAATCTCCAGTTTCTATAATCGTATTTCCTGTTTCTGTAAATACTTGTGCTGCGCTAGAATAATTAGTGTTCAATTGTCCGAAAACTGAAATTTCAGGAAAATAATTTGCTTTTGATACTTTGATTCCAGCTTTTGCAGCTTTAATTTTATATTCTTTAGATTTAAAGGTCGCCAAATTTCTCAAAGCATCATGGTAAATTTCGTCTGTAGAAAAGGGATATTTTTCCATTTCGACAATTCCAGAAATATTTTCAATTTTCTTTTTAGAATTAGGGGTTCGATTCAAAAGTGTGTATAAATTAATAATGGATAATTTTAAATTATTTTCGGCATTGATAACTCCGATTTCATCTAAGGAATATTGGCCTTTCATATCTGTATAATTGACAAGGTCACCAACCTCTTGTTTGTAATTAACTTCAAGTCGTTTTAATTGACTTTCTGTCGTTCTCAACCTAGATTTAGAAAGAGATACAATGTCTCTATTGTTAAGGACTTGAATGTATTGCAACGTGATATTTAAAATTAAGTTCTGTTTGGCTTCCGCAATATCCATTTCAGAAGCAAGCATGTTTAATTTGTTTTGTTTGATGCTGTTTTTGATTTTAAATCCGTTAAAAATAGTTGCATTTAAACTGAGTCCAGCATTTGAAAAATTAAGTTTTTGAGTGCTATAGCTATTTGTGAAAGGGTCAATACTACGTCCGTTATTCATTCCTAGGTTGTAATTGGCATTTAAATTCGGAAGCAACGCTGCTCGTGATTGTTTGTAATTGATAATCGATGATTTGGATCTCAATTCAGATTTTTTTAAATCAAAATTATTTTCAAAGGCAATTTGTATGCAATCCTCTAAAGACAATGTTGTTTTTTGTTGGTTTTGGGAAAACCCTAGATTATAAAATAGGACCCAAATACTGATCGATATAATTCTTTTTTTATTCATGGTTTTCTAAGTTGTTTAATGTTTTAATACAAATGTTTTCTATATCAGCTTTTGCTAAGTTTCTGGCCAGTTCTATATCATTCCAATAATAATCAATGGTACTTTCAAGAAAGAATTGATATTCGGGTTTGATTGTGTTTTTTATCAAATTTTCAATTTCTTTTCTAGATGCAGTATTGTCAAGGAATTTTATAAAAAGTTCTTTAGCCAGTTTCTGTTTCATATTTGTTTTCTTGAATATTATATCATTTCTTTTTTGTATTTATGACTAATTGTAACTAATGTTCTTTGATTGTATAGAACCTATAAGTAACTTAGTTTCTTCTTTTTTTTCCTGCTTTTGCAAGAAAGAAGAGTTGTTTGTTGTTGAGAAATTTGAATCCAATCGAATATCTGTTAAAGGCATGAATGTTAGTTTTACAAATGTGCTTTTAAATGTTTTTCGAAGTGAAATTTCTTTTTTGTAGGTACTAAGGTTTTCAATAAAGGAAGCTAGTTTTATTTCTAAGGGTTTATAATCTTTTGCTTTTTTAAGAACCAAATAAGTATCAAAGTTTTTAGATGTTGTTGAAAGATTGGTGAATTCTTCTATGGAAGCGAGCATATCGAATCGGAAATGCGGATTGTTAGGTGTTTTATCAATAATTCCAGTCACGGTATAACTTTTTTCAGATTTTTCTAAAATTAGTTTTTTACCTATAGGGTTTTCACTTCCGAAGTATTTTAGAGCCTCTTTTTGTGTAAGAACAATTGTATTGGGCTTTTTTAAAGGAGTTGTTTTGTTTCCCTTGATAATAGGAATGTTAAATACTTTGAAAAAATTTGGATCGACATACGCAAATGTTCCGTATTGGTAACTCTTTTTTAAATAACTGATTTTTGGAAAACCAATTCTTTTAAGTCTTATAGCTTGTGTTACCTCAGGGAATTTTTTAATTATTGTATTGAGTACTGGTTCCAAAGCAATGGTTTCCTTTATTGATTTTTTATTCGAATTTTCAGTTAAGACAATTTGAACAATTTGATTGGAATTTTTATCATAACTTCTGTAACTAAATTTATCAATAACAATACATAATATAAGTATACAGAAAGTTACCCAGAGAACAAGCTTATGTATATTTGAAGGAAATATACCTTTTATGGCTGCTGTTATTTTTGGTGCTATTTTGAAATAATTTTGCATCAGTATTTTTTTAACCAATTTCCTTGAGCATCTGTGTACAATTCTGTGGGGGCTGCTGTATCTTCAAAAAAACCTTCTAATTTGTATTGTTTGGTTTTATTTATGTAGACTTTTTTTATCGTAATATTTGGGTAGTCTTTGGATATGGCTTGAAAGACCGTTTTTGGAACTTCGATGGCCTGTAATTCTTTAAAACCATCGAAGTCTACAACACTGTCTGCTGTTTGGATTGAAATGACATCCTCTTTAAGTTGTTTCTTATGAGTTCCTTTTTTACAGGAAATAAATAAGAGAACTGTTAGAGATAGTAGTATTAGATTTGTTTTTTTCATAGTTATTTGTTTTATTATTCATTTCTGAGGTAATCAGCGGGTTTCACTAAAGCCACTTTTAGAGACTCAGGAAGTACAGATAAAGTTGCTACAACAAACACTAATAGTAATGGAATAACAAACATCCATATAGTAATAGCTGTTCTAAAAACATAGTTAGAGAGCCATTTAGAAGCCAAGAAATAGGTAATTGGAACAGCTATTAATCCTGAGATGAATACCAAAATCAATAAGCTTTTTGGAATGAGGAATAGTACATGCAAAAGATCAGCTCCTAAGACCTTACGGACACAGAGTTCTTTGGTTCTTCTCATCGCCATATAAGACCCCAGACCAAACAAACCTAAAATCGCTATCAATATGGCAAGTCCAGCAAATAATAAAAAGAGTTGTCCAAATTTACGGTCGGCTTGGTATTGAAGGTTGAAATGATCATCTAGAAAAAAGTAATCGTATGGATCCATAGGAAAAAATGCTTCGTATTTTTTACCAATATCTTTGATCGTACTCTCAATATTTTCAGTATTCATATTGATGGTTAGGTAGTGTATATCATAATATTTTGGATATAAAAATAATGTTGGGTCGTAATCATTTTGCAACGATTGTTGATGGTAATTTTCTAGTACACCAATAACTTCAGCAGTTCGATCTTCTGGCCCATACTGAAAAATAATTTTTTTGTTAACAGCTGCTTCTAGACTTGGAAAACCTAAGAGTTCAGCCGCAGCTCTATTGATTAAAACTCGGTTGGCTTCTTTTGGAAAATCACTACCTCTTTGTCCATAAAAGGTGCGGTCTTCCATTCTGAAATTTCGTCCAGTCAACAATTTAACTTTATAGGTTTCAATAAAATCATGATCAATTAGCAGTTGATTGATAATGACATTTTCTTCTCTTTTTTCATGTACTTGTCGTGTGGTATTGTACCACGGATTCTTTTTGCCAGGTACATCACTAATTCCTGCAATAACATTTATATTAGGATTCCGTAAAAGTTCGTCTTTAAAAAGTTCTAATTTGGTATTGATAGTTGAATCAACAACCATAGGGGCATTTACGATAAGATTGTGTTTGACATCAAATCCAAGCTCCTGATTTTGCATATAAGAAAACTGACTGTACATAATAAAAGTTCCTGCCATCAATGCAATGGATATAGTAAACTGTATTACAACCAAGGCTTTTCGAATAAAAGTTCCTTTTTCTGATTGATGGAATTGTCCTTTGAGCACTTCTATGGGTTTAAAACTAGAGAGAACGAATGCAGGATAGGCACCCGCCAAGATTCCTCCTAAAAATACGAGTGTTGCTATGTGTATCCATATTTCGGAGCCGCTCCACATATCTAAAGACAATATTTGCAATTCAACAAATTGATTAAATGGATTGACAAGTAGGCTTATTAGAATAATAGCAATAGCTGCTGCAATTGTATTGATTATTAAAGATTCAAATAAGAATTGTCCCATCAAAGCCTCTTTTTTAATTCCAACTACTTTCTTCAATCCAACTTCCATTGCACGTTCCGTAGATTTTGCAGTTGAAAGATTGATAAAATTCATAAGGGCAATTAGAATTACAAATACAGCAATAATCCATAGGAAATGTAATGTTTTTTCATTGTTGTTTATGGAGATTTCATTACTAAGATGCGATTTTAAATGAATGTCTTTAACGGGTTGCAAGTCCATTTTGGCTTCAAAACTATGCTCTTGCATGATTTCACTTAAATATTTTTTTACAAAAGCAGGGAATTTGGCTTCAACAGTAGCAGGATCTGTTCCTGGTTTTAAACGTACATAATTGTAAAACTCAGGCCAATTCCATACGGTATTCATATTTGGTCCTAAAGTTGAAAAAGAAATTAACATGTCAAATTTTAAATGTGTATTTTCTGGAAGCTCTTCAAAAACACCAGCTACCCGAACAGAAATATCACGATTGGCTGTTAAAATTTTATCAAGAGGATCTTGATCACCAAAAAAACGTTTTGCAATTTTGGTTGATATGATAACAGAACGTTGTTCTTTGAGTGCCGTTTTAGGGTTTCCTTTGATAAGTTTGATATCGAAAAGATCTAAAATACTATTGTCTGCAACATAGATCATGTCATTACTCACATTCGACTTTACCAAATCACCTTGTATATTCTTGTAAGAAAGCACGAAGGTTCCCATCATAATTTGTTTGTCTACAATTCTAGCAAAATTGTCAACTTCCGGAAAGTCTTGTTTCATTGTGTAACCAACAGATGGATGATTTGCGGCAGAATTTACAAATCCTTTAGATCCTAAATTGGTAGACAGGGTAACTCTATATAAATCGTCTATATGAGGTTGTTGTAAATCGTATTTTGATTCAAAATTTACATATTGAATAATTAATAGATAGGCTGTAATACCAATGGCAAGTCCCCCAATATTAATTAAAGAATAGATTTTATTTTGGATAAGGTTTCTCCAGGCTATTTTGAAATAATTTCTTATCATAATTGTGTTTTTTAATATGTATTGTTTTTTTAAACTAGTATTTTCATATTTTGATGTGTTCTATACATCTCTTCTTAGGTTGTCAATCGGGTTTATTAAGGTAGATCTTATGGCATGATAACTTACTGTTGCTATTGAAATTGCAATAGATATGATTCCAGCAATGGTAAATACAGACCAAGAAATAGGGATGCTATATTTGTAATCTTGAAGCCAAATTTTCATTAAATAATAAGCAATAGGAGTCGCAATAACAAAGGAAAGGAATACGAGTGTTAAAAAATTGCTGGTCAATAGCTGGAAAATTGTAGTCATGGAAACACCCAAAACTTTTCGAATACTTATTTCTTTATTTCGTTGCTCAACAAGATATGCTGAAAGGGCAAAAAGACCTAAGCAAGCAACAACAATAGCTAAAATAGCAAAGGTGGTAAATAAAGATCTTATTCGTTTTGTATTGTCATACATCTTAGCAAAGGAAGTTTCCATAAATTCATAGCGGAATGCCATATTTGGAACAAATTCTCCCCATGTTTTTTTTACTGCTATCAATAGAGCGGAGAGGTTAGAAGTATTCGTTTTTATAGAAATAATTGAAGGACTAATTCCATAAAAGAAACAAAGAGGTTGTACGGATTCTTTCATAGTATTGAAATTAAAATCCTCTACAACTCCAATAATTTCAAAGAGATTGCCATACCTTGAAATCTTTTTGCCAATAGGATTTTTGAGGTGCAACTTATTTGCCATGGTTTGATTGATAATGGTAGTTTGTTTGTCTGAGCTTTTCTTTTTTGAGAAATTTCGACCCGATAGTAGTTGCATTCCTAAGGTCTCTATATAATCTTCATCTATTACCCAAGCTTGACCACCAACAGTTTCATCAAGATTATCTCTTCCTTCGTTTACAAAACTATTGCCGTTTCTTTTGGTACCTTCTATGGGCAAGAAATCACTAATACTGACATTATTCACTCCGGGTATTTTTTTTAGTTCTTCTTTAAAAGTGTCTATTTTGTCATTCAACATATTTGTACCATAGATTTGTATGACTTGATTTTTTTCGAATCCAACTTTAGAATTTAAAATGAAATTCATTTGTTTATTTACAATTAAGGTTCCAACAATTAGAATAATGGAAATGGTGAATTGGAATACAACCAAACCACTTCTTAAGCCACCAGATTTAGTATGTATATTAAGTTTGCCTTTTAAAGTATCGACAGGTTTAAAGCTAGACAAGTAAAAAGAAGGGTACAATCCAGCCAAAAAACCAACTAAAAGAGCTGTTGCTAGGAGAATTGGTATGAAAACTGGGTGAGACCAAGGGATTTCCAATTCTTTTCCTGTCATCTCTCTAAAAAGAGGCATCATAACCAAAGACAATAACATACCAATACCAAAAGAAATGAATGTAATTAATATAGATTCCATTAAAAATTGACCAATAAGTTGAACACGAGTTGATCCAAATACTTTCCTCAAACCTACTTCTTTGGCTCTATTCGCTGATTTGGCGGTAGATAAATTGACAAAGTTGATACTGGCAATAATTAGGATAAACAAAGCGATAATTCCAAAAATCCAAATGATTTTTATATCGTTTCTAAAACTAGTCTCGAAATTGATAGTTGTTGAATGTAAATTGATAGCCGTTAAAGGTTGTGTTTTGATACTGAAAACTTCTGCATAATTTACAGGAATGACATAGCCACTTGTTGTCATAGCAGGTTTCAAATATTTTTCTATAAAGGTGTTGGATATTTTTTTTTCAAAAGCGACGATGTCTGTATTTGGTCGCAATACAAGATAAGTGAAATAATTATTTTGGAGCCATCTTGTTTGTTCTCCTTCTCCAAATTCAACACCTTTTAGCGTGATTAAAAAATCATAATGTATGTGAGAATTGCTTTGGAAATTTTTCATTACTCCGTTAATTTTATAAGGGAGATCGTTTTTTCCATTTAGATAGATATTATTTCCAATTGGATTTTTATCACCAAAATACTTTTTAGAAATCAATTCTGAAATGACAATAGTCTGAGGTTTGCTAAGGGCAGAGGAAGCATTTCCGTAAATCATGGGAATTCCCATAATGTCAATTATAGATTGGTCCGCATATGTAAATCCTTTTTCATGGTATTGCGCTGGTTTTTCATTGATCCGAATTTCGTTACTTCCCGCTCCCCAAAAAAGAGCATTGTCCATAAGTCTTCCAGAATTTTCCACTTCTATAAAATCTTCTAAAGCAGTAGAAGCTGTATTGGCAGAAAAATGGACACCGTCATCGATACGGCCGTTAATGATATCTCGATTGATCAATCGGTAAATATTAGCAGCGTTAGGTACTTTTTTATCATAGCTACTTTCGTGTATTATGTAAATAGAAATTAAAATACAAGCAGCAACTCCAATACTCAAACCAATGCTATTGATAATAGCAAACCCTTTATTGTTTAGGAGGTTTCTCCAAGCTGTTTTAAAATAATTTCTAATCATGATAATTTGTTTTATTCTATTTTTAAACTTTTTATTGGGTTTTCGTTGGCTGCTTTAATTGTATGGAAACTTACTGTTAATAGTGTGATACATATGGAACCAATAAAAGCAACACCAAACATCCACCAAGAAATTGAAGTCCGATAATCAAATTTCTGTAACCATTCACCCATAAGATAATAGGCAATTGGAATAGAAATGGAACAGGCTAAAATTACCATCACAGCAAAATCTTTGGAAAGCAGTTTCCATAAATAAAAAACACTGGCTCCTAGCACTTTACGGATTCCTATTTCTTTTTTTCGCTGCTCTACAATGTAGAGAGCAAGTCCGAATATACCCAAGCATGAAATGAAAATAGCGAGTAACGTAAAAAACAATGAGAGTTCTCCAATTCGTTTTTCATTTCTAAATTTCTTAGCGAATTCTTCATCAATAAAAGATATGTTTACTGGAAGACCTGGGTTATGAGCACGTAACACAGATTCAATTTTACGTAAAGACTCTTTTGTACTTTTGGTTGGGTTTAATCTTAAAGTTATTACATTTTGTTCCCATTTAGAAAGATGATAAATAGATCCTCTAACAGGATCATAAGGAGATTGAACCAAAAGATCTTCGACAACTCCGATAACAGTATATGGAGTTTTTCCCCAATACATCTTTTTCCCTATAGGGTTTTCCATTTTCATGAATTTCACTGCTGATTCATTAATTACAAAAGCTAAAGAATCTGTGCCAAATTCTTTTGAAAAATCCCTGCCTTCCTTTATTTTCCATTCAACGGTTTTCCCATATTCATAGTTTACCGCATTATTCGGAAAATCTACAGCGAAATTGGGATCTTTACCATCCCAACCAATATTACCATTTGTATTCCAATTAGCAGTTACAGGACCTAGGGATTCCGTCAATTCTATAATGACACCTTCAGTTATTAATGTAGATCTAATTGCTGATAGATGTTTGTGTCTTTCTGGGGAACTCTCAACACTAACCAAACCATTTTTCTCATAACCTAAAGGTCTGTTTTGTGCATGGTTAATTTGTTCATAAACCACTCCTGTACCAATAATTAGAATTACAGAAATAGCAAATTGAGAAACGACTAAAATCTTTCTTGGTAGGGAGGCATATTTACCAAATTGAATGGTTCCTTTTAAAACTTTTATAGGTTTAAATGATGACAAGTATAATGCTGGATAAATCCCTGCTAAAATCCCAGTAAATAAAATGAGTCCTATACCAATAATCCAAAATAACGGAATATTCCATAGTATATCAATATTCGATTCCGCAAGACGGTTAAAAAATGGCAAAATTAATATTATAAGTACAATTGAAAGTATAAAAGAAAATAGTGCTATTAATAGAGATTCACTAAAAAACTGAACGATCAACTGTATGCGTTTTGAACCAATTACTTTACGTATTCCCACTTCCTTTGCTCTCTTTTCAGATTGAGCTGTACTTAAATTCATGAAATTAATGCAAGCAAGTAATAATACAAAAAAACCAATAATGCCAAATAACCAAACATCTTCTATTCGGCCACCAATATTTACACCATTTTCAAATTTTGAATACAAATGCCATTTAGACATTGGGTGTAAGAATACTTGAGGTTTAAACTTTCTTTCTCCTTCTGAAACTTTATCTAATTTAATATTTCTTATTTTTTGAGAAACATTTTCTAAAACAACATGATCTGCCAATTGCGCAAAGGTTTGAGAGAAATTACTACTCCAAGGATTATTCATGTTTTTAATCCAAGGACTTTGACTCAAGTACAATTCCCATGTCAAAATGAACCCCATAGCATTTAAAGATGTGGTATCAGGAAGATCTTCATATACACCCGTAACTTCTACATCAATTTTATTATCTAGTTTTAAAGTTTTTCCGATGGGATTCTCTGTTCCAAAAAATATTTGAGCAACAGATTGAGACAATAAGATAGAATTAACTTCTTTTAGCCCATCTTTAGTTCCACTTAAGATTTTAAGGTTGAGCATGTCTGCTACTTCGGGTTCAAAATGAATTCCAGACTTTTTAAAAACCTGATCGCCGTAACTTAAAACATGGTCACGGATCCATGAAGCTTGTAACACATATTTAAAATCACTACCGTATTCATTACGTATTGCTTCGGCCAGAACTCCTGGATTCGCAGCTTGTGAACTAATACTACCATTGTAATTTATATGTTGCCAAACTTGAGTAATACGATCATAATTCTTATGGTACTTATCATAAGATAATTCATTATGAATCCATAAACCTATAAGCATTACAACAGCAATCCCTACTGATAAACCACCAATATTAATGATAGATGAACTTTTATTTATCATAATATTTCGCCACGCGATTTTAAAATAATTTTTTATCATGACTGCTCGTCTTTGATTGATGATGTTTGCTTTGTCTTTAAACCTTATATCAAACTATTTTCTGTAACTTTTTGACCATCTAACATTCTAATAATACGATGTGTATATTTAGCATCATGCTCACTATGTGTAACCATAATTATGGTTGTTCCTTGTTCATTCAATTCGGTTAATAACTCCATAACTTCATTACCATTGCTGCTATCTAAGTTTCCTGTAGGTTCATCTGCCAATATCAATTTAGGATTGTTTACAACGGCTCTAGCTACTGCCACACGTTGTTGTTGTCCACCAGAAAGTTGTTGAGGAAAGTGTTTACGCCTGTGCATAATTTGCATTTTTTCCAATACATCATGCACTCTTTTTTTTCTTTCTGCTTTTTTGACTCCAGTATAAATTAAAGGAAGTTCCACATTTTCAAAAACAGAAAGTTGGTCTATAAGATTGAAACTCTGGAATACAAATCCGATATTGTATTTTCGAATGTTAGCTCGTTTACGTTCATTATAATCAATGACTTCTTCATTATTAAAAATAAAACTACCTCCATTAGAATCATCAAGCAAGCCCAAGATATTTAATAATGTAGATTTACCACATCCAGAGGGACCCATTATGGCAACAAATTCTCCTTTTTTTACTTCAAAAGAAAGTTTATTCAATGCAATTGTTTGTAATTCTTCCGTTTTGTAGTGTTTTTCTAAGTTGTTAATTTTTATCATAATTTAATTTTTTAAGTTTTAGTGTCATTGCGTTTTATTGTTATTGAGAGGAATGAAGCAATCTTTTTCTATGAAGCAGAATACTTTCCCCTTTCAGTAGCTCATAATGAATGTAAATTTATTTTAATATCAATTCTTGTTTGTCTCCATAATTGTCATAGCTAGAGGTTATTACTTTGTCTCCAGAATGCAGTCCATTAAGAACTTCATAATATTCTGTATTCTGACTGCCTATTTGCAGTTCTGTTTTATAAGCCGTTTTGCCATCAGCACTTATTTTGAAAATCCAATTGCCTCCAGTTTTTTGAAAAAACCCTCCTTTTGGTATTTGTATAGCTTGTTTTTCATCACTTAATGCCAATCTTATTTGCAAAGATTGTCCCCTTCGTATGCCTTTAGGGATTTCTTTTTCAAACAACATATCTACCTGAAATCGACCATTGGTAACTTGAGTAAATACTTTTTTGATTGTTAGCTTGTAGTTTTTTTCATTGAATTTAAAAGTTCCATTTTGACCTGTGTAAATCCGAGAAATATAGTGTTCGTCAATATCAGCCCGAACTTTAAAACCACTTAATACATCTAGTTGTCCTAAGCGTTCTCCTTTGTTTTTTGATTGTCCAATTTCTGCATCTAAAGAAGTTAATTGTCCATCTACTGGAGCTCTTACAATTAAATCAGTTACTTTTTTACGCATTAACTTTAATGCATTTTGTGTTCTTTCGAAAGAGTTTTTTGCTTGAGAGGCTTCTTGTTTTGTAGCTAAAGAATCTTGCTGTAAAACTTGTTGAGCAAGTAGCATTCTTTGTTTTTGATAATTGTAGTTGTTTTTAGTTTCCAGAAATTCATGTTTGCCAATTACTTTTTTATCATATAGTTTTTTATTCAGTTTGTACTTTCTGTCAGCTTCAATCATTGCATTCTCTACATCCGTCATTCTATTTAGTTTGTTGATAGTGTTTTGTCTTGCAGCATTTTGAGAAATTTGCATTTGCGTTAACAGGTTATAAACCGAGGTTTCTTGGTTGATTAGAGTCAATTCCAAATCTGTATTTGAAAGCCTAAGTATCGGGTCGTTTTTTTTCATAATTGCACCATCTTCAACTAATATTTCTTCAACTCTACCTCCTTCTAAGGCATCCAAATAAATTGTTTTAATAGGTAAAACAACGCCACTAACAGGAATGTTTTCTTGAAATACGCCTTCTTTTACTTCACTAATTGTGATTCTCTCTAAATTGACTTTTAATTTTGATTTCCCCCCTGAAGAAGTAAATATGAAAATGAGTAATAGTATGAAGAAAATAAATACAACGGCATAAATAATTTTTGATTTTGTGAATCTTTTCTTTTCAATAGGAATGTCCATAATACAGGTTTATTTTCAGTACGTATTGTGATAATTGTGCCAAAACCTTAAGTCGCTGTTTTTTAACCACTTATGTTTTGTTTGTTTTTGATTAGTGTTCGGTTTTGATACAGTTGCTGTACGTTTTAAGTACACTTTTTGGAGTCGTTAAATTTATGTTCTTATTATTTTTTATGAAATGTAATATGTTGTATTATTGTATTTATGCTATTAAAAAATGCTTCCATATTAATTATAGACGACGATGTTGACGTGTTGACAGCCATGAGGATGCTTTTGAAATCTCTGGCAAAAGAAGTCGTGATAGAAAAGAATCCAAACAGCCTGGTTTCTTTAATTCAAAAAAGAAAATTTGATCTGGTTGTTTTAGATATGAACTTTAATAGTGTTGTAAATACAGGCAATGAAGGTGTTTATTGGCTTCAGAAAATTAAAGAAATCGACAAAGAAATGCCTGTTATTTTAATAACTGCTTATGGTGATTTAGATTTGGCAATTCGTTCTTTGAAAGGAGGTGCTTCAGATTTTTTGGTGAAGCCATGGAAAAATGAAAAAGTGATTCAGTCGATTGTAGAGATTCTTACTCAAAAAAAATCGGGCGATGTAAAAAAGTGGAATCCACATGTTGACGGCGTAAAGTTACTGGGGGAAAGCAAAGCAATGAAAGATGTTTTTTTTAAAATAAAGAAAATAGCACCTACAGATGCAAACATTTTAATTCTTGGAGAGAACGGTACAGGAAAAGATTTAATAGCCAAGGCCATTCATGACAATTCATTACGGAAAAACAAACCTTTTGTAAAAGTAGATGTTGGAGCCTTGACTGAAACTTTGTTCGAAAGTGAATTGTTTGGTTACAAAAAAGGGGCGTTTACGGATGCAAGAGAAGATAGAAAAGGCCGATTTGAATCTGCAAATGGAGGGACTTTATTTTTAGATGAAATAGGAAATATAAGTTTGAGACAACAAGCTCGTTTGTTGACAGTATTGCAAAATAGATTGATAACACCGTTAGGAGCAAACAATTCTGTGCCTATTGATATTCGATTAATTTGTGCTACAAATGTAGGGCTTGCACATTTGGCCGATGAGAGTAACTTTAGAAAAGATTTAATTTACCGAATCAATACTGTTGAGGTTGTCATTCCTAGGCTTCAGGAGAGAGAGAAAGATATTGTTCTATTAAGTAATTATTTTGTGGAACTGTATGCAGAAAAATATCATAAATCTAATTTGTCAATAGATGTTAGTTTTATAAAAAAACTAAAGACGTATCATTTTCCAGGCAATGTAAGAGAATTGCAATATGCGTTGGAAAGGGCTGTTATTATGGCGGAATCTGATGTTTTGAATGCTTCAGATTTGGTTTTTTCACCAATTGAAAGATATCATAAAATGGACGAACCTAAAGACCTAAAATTAGATACGATAGAAAAAAACACCATTTTAAAAGTTTTGGAAAAAAATGGTGGGAATATTTCTAAATCTGCAAAAGAATTAGGAATTACAAGGACAGCACTTTATAGGAGATTACACAAATATGGCTTATAGCAGGTATAAAATAGCTCTTTTCATTCGAATAACAATTCTGTTTCTTTTGTTAACAGTTTTGGCATTCGCGTTATGTAATTTA
>Ga0105356_10002348_pt1 | contig 18879 bp, 19 predicted proteins | sample GOMGulsemesocosm_3_FD_83502 | JGI IMG/M metagenome (GOLD analysis project Ga0105356, IMG submission 83502) | Methane-oxidizing microbial communities from mesocosms in the Gulf of Mexico - GOM9D Gulf of Mexico | ecosystem: Environmental > Aquatic > Marine > Cold seeps | place: Gulf of Mexico... | reverse complement strand
CAACAATCCCAAATCGAAAAGACTTCGCATTTGGGATTGTTGTTTTATCGTAGTAAGATAAATTTGTAGTAGCCATATTGCTTAATTTTTAGAAGCAATCTCAGCGCTACTGATATATTTATCGATATCTCTACCTTGTGTAGAAGAAGGATAATTATCTTTAATTTTAGTAAATAAACTAACAGCTTTGCTAAAATCTTTTAATTCCATTGCAGTAATTCCCGCTTTGTATAAAAATAAAGGAGCTGTAAACTCATTGCTTTTTTTGTTGGCAGCTTTTTCGTAATAAGTTAAAGCTTCTGTTGGTTGATTAAGATCTGCAAAGGCATCACCTATAGCACCAGTAGCAGTTGGTCCTAATAATTCATCATCAGAAGAAAATTTACTTAAAAATTCAATTGCTTTGTCATACTTTTTTAATCTCAAGTAAGAAATTCCAGCATAATAGTTTGCTAAATTTCCTGCTTCAGTACCACTATATGTAGTAGCAATATCTGTAAAACCAAATTTCCCGTCAGTTCCGTCTAATCCTAAGTTTAGTAAAGAATCTACACCAATAGATACTGTATTTGCAGTGTTAAAGTGTTTTCTTGGGAAAGCCAATTCGTTAGAAGCTTCTTTTTCTGTAGGCTCAATAATATATTTATTGTATCCTAAATAACCTAAGATAAGAGCAGCAACAACGATTAATCCATAAAATAATGGCTTGCTGTTGGTTTCGATCCATTGCTCTGATCTAGATGCTGTTTCGTCTAGAGTGTTAAAAACTTCTGCAGTAGTACTTTGATCTTGAGTAACTTGCTCTTTATTCTCTTTTGATTTTGATGCTTTTTTCTTGTATGTCGCCATTATTGCTAAAAAAATTAGTAGCGCAAAAATAGTTTTTTTAATTGGATTTTAAAAACGGATAATTCGCTAAATTTTCAATAATTTGCGATTTCTTTCAATATAGACACCATAAGAATGCATTTACAGAAAATTTCTTTAGTTAATTTTAAAAATATTGAATCTCAATCTTTTGATTTTCAGGAGAGAATAAATTGTTTTGTTGGAGATAACGGCGTTGGGAAAACAAATATCTTAGATGCAATTTATTATTTGTCTTTTACAAAAAGTTACTTTAATCCGATCGCGGGACAGAATATTCGCCACGGAGAGGACTTTTTTATGATTGAAGGTAGTTATTTGTTGAACGAAAGAGAAGAGAAAATTGTTTGTAGCTTAAAAAAAGGTCAAAAGAAGGTTCTAAAAAGAAATGACAAGTCTTATGAAAAGTTTGCTGAGCATATTGGTCAGTTGCCTTTAGTTATTGTTTCTCCTGCGGATAGAGATTTAATTGTTGATGGAAGTGATACAAGGCGTAAATTTATTGATGGTGTTATTTCTCAACAAGACAAAGCGTATTTGCAAAGTTTACTTTCATATAATAAAGTGGTAAGTCAGCGTAATGCGCTATTAAAGTATTTTGCAGCTAATAGAACTTTTGATGCATTAAATTTAAACATCTATGATGAGCAGTTGATTTCGCATGGGACAGCGATTTATCATAAAAGGAAAGTGTTTTTAGAGAAGTTCACGCCAATTTTCAATCAAAAGTATCAGCAAATATCGAATGATAAAGAAACCGTAAACTTAACATATAGTAGCCAATTGCACACAATGCCTTTTAAAGCGTTATTGAAAAATAATTTAGAAAAAGACCGAATGTTACAGTATACAAGTGTCGGAATTCATAAAGACGACTTAAGTTTTGAAATAGGAGAATATCCAATCAAGAAATTTGGCTCGCAAGGACAACAAAAATCTTATTTGATTGCTTTAAAGTTGGCTCAGTTTCAATTTATAAAAGAGCAATCTAATGTAACACCGATCTTGTTATTAGATGATATTTTTGATAAATTAGACGAACATAGAGTTGCACAAATAATCAATTTGGTAAACAAAGATGAATTTGGGCAGATATTTATTACGGATACACACGGAGATCGTACGGAAGAAGTAGTAAAGAAGAGTAATAAATCATATGAAATTTTTAAGTTGTAAAATGATGATTGCGGCAAAGTTTCAGAGTTGCATGGTGGAAAATAAATTGCAAAGGAGTAAAGTCTCACAGAAAAAGTTTATTTTATCTAACATCTAACATCTAACATCTAACATCTAACATCTAACATCTAACATCTAACATCTAAACCAAAATAATGTCAAAAAGAAAAAGTGATTCCTTTTCGGTAAAAGATTTAATGGGAACTTTCATTAAAGAAAATAATCTTAGTACAGGAATGCAAAAAATGGAGATTGAAGAGGCGTGGGCAAAATTAATGGGACAAGGCGTGGTTTCTTATACAGATAAAGTTCAGTTACAAAACAAAACCTTGGTAGTTTCTTTATCATCATCTGTCTTAAGAGAAGAGTTGAGTTATGGGAAGGAAAAAATGGTAAAAATGCTAAACGAAGAACTGGGAGTAGAATTGATTTCTAAAATAATGCTTGTTTAAGTCGTTGTTGTCATTTCTCCATCAAGCGACAAGCCTCAATTTAATGAGTTGAATTATTAGAGTGGGTATGAAAATAAAAAACTCGTTGCGAAAGCAACGAGTTTTTATATAGTTAAGCGTTTTATTAGGAATTAATCCTTAAAACATTTCTCTTCCAGCAAAGTGAAAAGCTCCTTCAATAGCAGCATTTTCATCAGAGTCAGAACCGTGTACTGCATTTTCTCCAATAGAAGTTGCAAATAATTTTCTGATTGTTCCTTCTGCAGCTTCAGCTGGATTTGTAGCGCCAATTAAAGCTCTAAAATCATCAACTGCATTTTCTTTTTCTAAGATTGCAGCAACAATTGCTCCGCGTGTCATAAATTCTACTAACTCACCAAAAAATGGACGCTCGCTGTGAACTGAATAAAAAGATTCAGCATCTGCTTTTGTCATTTGAGTTAACTTCATTGCTACAACTCTAAATCCTGCAGCGTTAATTTTTTCTAAGATTGCTCCGATGTGACCGTTTTCAACGCCATCAGGCTTAATCATTGTAAATGTTCTATTTGTTGCCATTTCTGTCTTTAAATATTTTGCGCAAAAATACTATTTTAAATGTTAACTGCAAGTTAATTATAACTTTGTATGTGTTCTTGCTGTAATATATTTTCTTTACCAGGCATTTGCATTGTTTTTTTTCTAATTAAATTTAAAATTTCAAAACTCAACTCACGACGAACTTTTTCTATTCTTCCCACGGTTACTTCTCCTTTCAAACCAGTATAAGAATGTGTTAATCTGCTAGAAGTAGAATCTAATAATGGAAAACTTAGCCGATCAATTTTTGTAGATGAAAATGCAGAAATATTCTTGCCTCCATATAATAGTAATACACTAGTTTCTTTTGAATCTTTAATCAAATTTTTCAGTTTACCAACTCGGTGAGGGAATGGCCCCAAAGATTCATAACTATGTGTGTATGATAAAAACGGAATGCAGCTAACATTCACATTAATATCTGCTTTTGAGTTATTATGTTCTTTAGTTAACCAATTTCATTGTTGTTCTCCTAAAATGGTTCTTTTACAATAAGTGTTGGGTTGATATCTTTTATTCTCTACTCTAGATTGCGTTAAACTTGTTCTAAAGTAAGGAATATCTAAAATGATGAATTAAACACGTATCTGTTTTGTTTAGTGTTCTTTTATGAAATTCATTTCCACGGTCATTCAATCCATAATCACGATCATCTCAGGTAGTTAGAATATCAACAGAACTTACAAGTTTTTTATATTCTTTCTGCTTCCATTTTATTTGATAATCTGCTTTTAGTTTAGGAATGTTAAATGCATCTGAATAGTCAATGCCCCATCTTAGATTCAAGATTTAAGGGTGTTTTTTAATTCATGACCGTAAAATGTTCTCTAAAAATTGCTTGTTGGAAGGGTGAAGAGTGATTATGAACTCCTTGTTTTTTTGAGTAGAACTAAAGCAAATAAATACACAAGTAATAGCGCCAATTGCTTTGTGATTTTGTTGCGGTTTTAACACAAATGTAGGATTAATTACATTATGATTTATGTTATTAAATTGTATATTCGCAACTTATGGAGAAAGCACAAATAGAGAAATTAAAAGCATTTTTAGCGACCCCAAAAAACATCGTAATTGTGCCGCATAGAAATCCAGATGGAGACGCTATGGGATCAACGTTGGGTTTGTGTAAATATTTTCAATTATGTGGTCATAAAGCGACTGTTGTTGCGCCAAATGAGTATCCTGAATTTTTACATTGGTTGCCGGGTTCTTCTACGGATGTAGTTTTATTTGATAAGCAAAATAAACAAGCTAAAAGGGCAATTAATAATTCGGATATTATCTTTTTATTAGATTTTAATGCGCTGCATAGGGTAGGAGACGACATGCAAAAAACATTAGAAGTATATGAAAATGATTTTGCGATGATAGATCACCATCAGCAGCCAGATTCTATAGCAGCTTATTTGTACTCTGATACAAGTATTTGTTCTACTGCACAAATGGTGTATCATTTTTTAGAAATGCTGAATGATGTTGCTAAAATTGATGCAGATATTGCTACTTGTTTGTATACAGGAATAATGACAGATACAGGTTCTTTTAGGTTTAGATCTACCACGAGTACTACGCATAAAATTGTTGGAGATTTAATTGACAAAGGAGCAGAGAATGATAAAATTCACAATCAAGTGTATGATGCTAACTCATACAATAGATTGTTGTTATTAGGACAAGCGTTGACCAATTTAAAAGCATTTCCAGAGTATAAAACAGCGTTTATTACATTGTCTGAAGATGAAAAGAGAAACTATGGATATCAAAAAGGAGATACTGAAGGTGTTGTAAACTATGCATTGTCTTTAAAGGATATTATTTTTGCTGCAATTTTTATTGAAGATAAAGAGCAGAAAATAATTAAAATTTCTTTTAGATCAAAAGGGAATTTTTCGGTAAATCAGTTTGCAAGAAAATATTTTAATGGAGGTGGACATGACAATGCTTCGGGAGGGAAATCTGATACTTCTTTAGAAGAAACTATTGCATATTTTAAAACATTATTACCTATTTATAAAGAAGAATTACAAAATTCGTATGAAGCATAAACTGATTTTTATTTTTGTTTTGGGATTGTTACTCTCGTGTTCTGCACCAGAAGCAAGAAGACCTGTGTCGCAGAAAACAGCAACGATTATTTCTGATGCCATAGATCAGAATAAAAAATTAATTGCTTTAGAAAATAAATTTATAGCAAATTACATAACACAGGATACTACCAAAAAGTATGTTACGTCTACTCATGGATTTTGGTATTCTTATATTTCTAAAATAAAAACGGAAAATGAATTGCCTAAAATTGGAGATGTTGTTGAATTAAAATACAACATTCAAGATCTTAATGGAAACGATATTTATTCAACAGAAGAATTAGGGGTGAAAACCTATGCCGTTGATAAAGAAGATTTCATTCCTGCTTTACAAGAAGGAATTAAGTTGATGAAAGTAGGAGAAACGATTACATTTGTAATTCCGTCATACCGAGCATTTGGCTTGGTTGGAGATGGCAATAAAATTAAAATCAATCAAACAATAAAAAGTACAGTAACATTAATAAATATCAAACAAAAATGAAAACAGTAAAAACGTTAGCACTATTTATTTTAACTATTAGCTTGGTTTCTTGTAATACTCAAGGAACGGGTAATAAATCTATCGAAACAGAAATCGATTCTGTTAGTTATTCAATAGGATTAGATATTGCAGGTAAGTTGAATAAGACTTTTAAGGATGTAAATGTAGATCTACTAGCAGAAGGAATTAAGAATGGAATCGATTCGACTGATTTTAAGATAGAAAACAAAGAAGCAATTAAAATTGTTCGTGCTTATTTTCAAAAAAAGAGTCAAGAAAAATATAAAAACTCTAAAGCAGCAGCAATAAAAAAGGCCGAAAAAGAATATGCAATGGTTAAGGTTGCTGGAGAAGAGTTTTTGAAAAGTAATAAATCAAAGAAAGGTGTTAAGACTACTAAAAGTGGATTACAATACATTGTACTAAAGAAAGGAAATGGAGCTAAGCCGACTAATTATTCTAAGGTAAAACTACACTTTCATGGAACTTTAATTGACGGGACTGTATTTGATAGTTCTGTAGATCGAAAAAGACCTTATGAAACGGTTGTAAATAGAGTCATAAAAGGATGGATTGAAGGATTGAAATTAATGAATGTTGGGGCAAAATATAAATTTTTTGTACCTCAAGAACTGGCATATGGAGCAACTCCTAAAGCGGGAGTAATTAAACCTTTTATGCCCTTAATTTTTGAAGTAGAGTTGCTAGAAATTTTAAAATAATAATTCACGTTTAATAATTGAAAAAATGAAAATAACTAAAACAGTTTTATTAGTCGCATTTTTAATCGTAGCTGCAGCTTGTAAGCCAGCAAAATATGCTGACTTAGAAAGTGGCTTGTATGCAGACATAGAAACCAATAGAGGAGATATTTTAATCGAATTATATCCTGAAGATACACCATTGACTGTCGCTAATTTTGTATCATTAGCAGAAGGTACAAATCCGAATGTTTCAGATTCTTTAAAAGGAAAAAAGTATTATGATGGATTGAAATTTCACCGTGTAATACCAGATTTTATGGTGCAAGGTGGTGATCCACAAGGAACTGGTGCTGGTGGGCCCGGTTATAAGTTTGAAAGTGAGTTCCCAAAAGATTCATTAGGTAGGTTAATATATAAACATGACAAAGCGGGAGTTTTATCGATGGCAAATGCCGGACCTGGAACTAATGGAAGTCAATTTTTTATTACACACAAAGCAACACCTTGGTTAAATGAAGTACATACTATTTTTGGTAAAGTTAAATATGGTATGGAAGTAGTCGATTCTATCGTAGCAAATGACGTAATAAATCACGTTAAGTTCATAAAAATTGGGCATAAAGCTACAGGATTTGATGCTGCTAAGACATTTGTGAATGAGTTATCAAAATCGGCAGTAACAAAAGAAAATAGAATTAAAGAGTTAGCTGAAAAAGAAAAAGTTAGGTATGCAAAATTCTTAGAAGATAAAGAAGTTTGTCAAGCCAAATTGAATGTAGGAAAAGCAACAAAAATGGCTTCAGGCTTACTTATTTTACCTTTGAAAAAAGGAAGAGGAAAAAGAGTAAATAAAAAAGAAGAAGTTTCAATTCATTATACTATTACCTTAGCAGACGGAAAACAAATTCAGACTACTGTAGGGAAAGATCCATTTAAATTTACCATGAGTAAGCAGCCAATGATTGCTGGGTTTACTGAAGGTATTATGAAAATGAGAGTTGGTGGGAAAACGAGATTGTTCATTCCTTATTATTTAGCTTATGGTGAAAATGGAGGAGGTCCATTTCCTAAAAAAGCAGATATTATTTTCGAATTGGAAGTTTTAAAAGTAGGTAAATAATAGATGTTTGATATTTTAATACAAAAAGACAAAGAGTTTCTAATCTATTTGAATAGTTTAGGAAGTGAACAATGGGATCCGTTATGGTTGTTTATTACGAATCAATTAAATTGGGCACCATTGTTTCTTTTAATCATCTTTTTGATTTTTAAAAACCTAGGATGGAAAAAGGGAGGATTCCTGTTCTTATTCTTAATCTTAATGGTTGCTTTTTCAGATCAATTTACGAATCTAATTAGAGGGGTATTTGAAAGGTTACGACCAAACAATGATACATCGATCAATCATTTATTAAGAACCTTAATAAGACCACAGAGTTTTAGTTTTACCTCTGGTCATGCAACAACATCAATGACATTTTCGGTATTTACTTATCTTCTATTTAAAGATAAATATAAGTACATAAAATATATTTTTATATTTCCAATTGTATTTGCATACAGTAGATTATATTTAGGGGTGCATTTTCCAATAGACATACTTTGTGGAGCAACAGTTGGAACTTTAATCGGAATTACATTCTTTAAAATCCATACGTTTTTACAAAGAAAAATATTTGCTAATTAGTTTTCTTATTATTGTAATATAAGTACTTTGTAGCGTGGTAATAACCTCTTAAAAGACTATCCATTTGTTTTGTAACAACTGGATAGTCTTTTTTTATGTCAATACGTTTCCCTTCTTTAAAACTATACAGGTTTGTAGCCTTGGTAACATTGGTAAGTGTATAATAGAAATCGTTTTGTAAAAGCCCGATGGCTGGTTCTCCATTAATTTTTTGATAGATAAAAGCAAAATCGTTTTTTGTATTTGTGCTGTCTAAAATGTTTGAACCCAAGGTGTAGTTTGTGTAGTTGATGTTTGCTAAGCTAGCTGCAGTCGGAACAATATCTACCAGTTTAGAGAATGCTGTAACTACTTGTGGTTTTACAAACTTAGGTGCATGAATGAAAAACGGAACATGATGTACCTGTGTTCCCAATTCAAATTCTTTATGCTTTAAAAAGGTTACTTTATTCATTGCTGTATTGTGATCTCCAAAAAATAAAAAGATGGTGTTATCATAATACCCAGCTTTTTTAGCACGTTTTAAAAATACATCAACATTAAAATCTAGATATCTCAGGGCATTGATTTGTGCTACTGATTTAAACCCTGATTTTTTTAACAATTCAGAATTGATTTCATCTTCTGCTAATGGTTTGTAACTCTCTTTTTGATCGGGAACGGTAAATGGCATGTGATTGGTTGCAGTTTGTATATACGCAATAAAAGGCTTGTTTTGTTGGTGTAACAGTTGCAGTTCTTTATCAGATTCCTTAAACAATTCGTAGTCATCAATTCCCCATACGTCAGCTCTGTTTTCTACTTTATAGCTACCCTCTTCAAATATCTTTAAGTCGTTAATATTCGATTGAAAAACACCTCTGATATTAGCCCAATTGGCACTTCCTCCTAAAAAGTATAGTTTCTCATAGTCTGTAAATTGCTCAAAAATAATGCGCTGATCTATAATCATGGGGTTTCTTGAAGCCGTTTCTACACCATCAACATCTGGTAAGCCTGTAATGCTGGCAAAAACACTAGCTGCTGTTCCAGCTTTATGTACATAAAAACTCGTGAAATTTGCACTTTGCTTCAGAATACTATCCATTTTCGGAGTTGTATGAACAGGGTTTCCGTAATAGCTCATGGGAACAATTCCAAGAGATTCTAACATCACAATTACCACGTTGGGTTTTGTTTTTATAGAGTCATTTGCAATTCTTTTCCTTTCGAAGGATATAGAATCTTTAGGTAGGTTTAAGTGGTTTGCAACCGATGGATAGTATTTTTTTGTTTTCTCGAGATCAAATCCAGTACTTCTAAAGGCGAAACTATCATAAAAATATAATATTGGATTCAATGCAAACTGGTTTACAGCTTGGTTTTTTGAGAAGAAAGCCTGACTCCATCGCAAAGGATAATGTGTAATACTATTGTAGATTCCGAATGCCAAAACTAAAAAAGGAACCACAATAAATAGGGCTTTTTTCTTTTTTGAAATTGTAGCAGTTTCTATATGGAACTTCTTATAAATAAATGCATTGAATTTATATATAAGTACACCTAAAATCAATAAACCAAAAAGGCCTTTGTAGACAGGGTAACTTTCAAATAATACTTGAGTAGATATTTTAAGGTTGCTTAAAAAACGCAATGAAGCTGCATCTAATCGGATGCTTAAATAATCGTAATACCCAAAATCAAACACATAAAAAAGAGTGATGATCAGATACATTAAAGTGAAGTAAATAACACTTATTCTTTTGTAAATACGGTATTTAAAAAAACGTTGATTGATGATAAATAGCAAGATAGCAACTGGAAAAACAGCTAAGACGGCTAGTTTGATGTCAAAACGAAGGCCTAAAAATAATGCTTGCCTTATTTCTGAAGAAGAGACTGACTCTAATTGAGCAAAATAAGTATAGAAAAGAACTCTAAATAACAACGCATAAATAGTAAGTGAAAATAAATTTACAAATATGTATTTAATGTAATTAGGGATTCTTTGTTGCATGTGGTCTATCTTAATAGCTGCAAAGATATTCATTTTTGTGTGACGAAAAAGGGAATGTTTTATAAGGTTGCGTTCATATGATTACTAGAAAAGCTTCTATTTGTGTTTTAGTACTTAAAGTAATTATTACTTGTAGAGTAGTTCACTTGGCTATTCATTTGTTTTAAGTAAGAAATAACAGTTTCAGCATCAGTTTGTGATTTTACAATTTTTGATGTAGGAAAATAGGTGTCATGAACTGCGGGAATATAGTCATTAACACCAACAGTTAAAATAGTCGAGTCCGAAATAATTGTGCCATTTAAATCTCTTACAATAATGTTATTATTACTTCTTTGAAAAGTTACCCCAGAATAATAGAAACCAGATCCTGCTCCTTTTAAAAAGTTCTTAATTTCTGAAATGGTCATGTTATATGTGATTGTTGGATTGTTGAAAGGCAAAATTTTAAAAATTTCTTTCTTTGTAATGTCTCCAAAATCTAAACTAGTTCTTACTCCTCCAGTATTCTGAAATGCGATATCAACGGCCATTTGTCTTCTAAGAGCATCTGCTGTAAAATTTCCAACTTGAAATCTGCTATGATTTATTTCAGAAAAACCGATAACTTCTTTAAAAAATGGGGCATCATTATAGTCATTAATGATACTTTTAATTTCTGTATCTTCTTCAGTAATTGAATTTAAATCAATAAGTTTATAACTGATTTCTTGAATAGTTTTATTACTAATTGAAAGTTCTATTTTTCCAATGTGATTCAAATAACTTCCCGCTTGAAAAATAGGGATGCTATTTACTACTTGATCAATTTTTGAATGTGAGTGTCCTCCAATTATTAAATCAAAAAAGGGAAACTCAGTAGCTAATTGTACATCACCCAGTCTGTTACCGCTTTTAGAATATCCAATATGTGTTAATGCGATTAACAAGTCTGCATTTTCTAGATTTTTAATGTTTGCAAATTTAGCGACTACATTTTCTGGTCTTTCAAAAACTAAATTCTGTACTCGCCACGGGTGAGTAGAGGGTATGGTTGCATTTTCTTTTCCATCAGTTTCCACCAATCCTAAAAAAGTAATTTTTAAATTATTAACATTAATTGAAGTGTATGCAGCAGGTTGTGGTATTACAGAAGCATCTGTTTTTACATTGGCACAAACCCAATCAAAATTAGCCTGTAACATTCTTTCTTTTAAAATAGTTTCTCCATAATCAAATTCATGATTTCCAATAACAGAAATATCAAAGCCAACACGATTCATAAGATCAATTATCGGAAAACCTTTTTCAGGATAATTATCTACAATTGGGTTTCCAGAAAAAATATCTCCAGCACTTGTTAAAACAACATTTGTTTTTACTTTTTCTTGATCAACCAGATATTTTATTTTAGCAAAATTGTCTATTTGTCCATGAATATCATTCAGAATAAAAATAGTAAGTTTTTCTGTGGTGTTTATTGGAGTATCAATACTAATATCATTGTTGTTGTCATTTGTGCAACTTATAATGAAAAAAAGTAGGCTTAATAATTGAAAATATCTTTTCATAGTAATATTTTGTTAATCGTTTTTAACGAGAAACATGTTTGTTTAATGTAGGTCTAGCAACTTTTTTGCAGCATTGAAAGGTGTTGTTAAACCTTTTTCTAAATTTTCTAATTCTTCAGATAATTGTTTCTTTACATTTTTTTGAGCATAAAAACTGTCTTTTAACTGTTGTTCTATCGTTGCTTTTAGCCAATATATATTTTGTTCGTTTCTACGCTTGTTAAAAAAACGATTCTCTTTTGTAAGGTTGAGGTATTCGTTTATTAAAGTATAAATTTCTGTAATTCCGTTGTGATTTAAAGCACTGCAAGTAAGTACTTTTGGTTGCCACTTACTTTCTTTTGGAGGGTATAAGTGCAAGGCTCTATTAAATTCTGATTTGGCAATCTTAGCCTTTTGCACATTGTCTCCATCCGCTTTATTAATCACAATGGCATCTGCCATTTCTATAATTCCGCGTTTAATTCCCTGCAGTTCATCACCAGCACCAGCAATCTTCAACAATAAAAAGAAATCTACCATAGAATGCACAGCAGTTTCACTTTGTCCAACTCCAACCGTTTCAATAATTATTGTGTCAAAACCTGCTGCTTCACATAGAATAATGCTTTCTCGTGTTTTTTGAGCAACACCTCCTAGAGAAGTTCCAGATGGAGAAGGTCTAATAAATGCATTGGTATCAGTTACCAATATTTCCATTCGAGTTTTATCACCCAAAATACTCCCTTTATTAACAGAGCTACTTGGATCAATTGCTAAAACGGCAACTTTTTTTCCTTGAGAGGTTAAATGTTTTCCATAACTTTCTATAAATGTACTTTTTCCAACTCCAGGAACACCGGTTATTCCAATTCTTACAGAATTATTTGCATAAGGCAAACAGCGTTCTAAAATTTCGTTGGCTTTTTGTTGATGTTTCAGATTGGTACTTTCTACCAAGGTAATGGCTCTACTTAGAAAAGTAATATCACCTTTTAAAATATGACTAACAAACTGATCAGTAGTTGGTTGTTTGCTTCTACTTTTTTTTATTTTTTGAGCAGAAGATTCACTGGTTGTTTCTGGTTGAGAAACCCCTTTTTTTTCGTGCAATGCAGATTTGTTTTTAGAAGCCATATGTAGTCTAGACGAAATATTATTGTAAATTTATGAATAAAATGTTTTCAATTTGCAACAGAGCGAAAAAAGTATCGTCTCTAAGGTAACAATTAACTAATGAATCAAACAAAAGAGTTACACAGTCATATAATTGACGCTTGTAAAAACAACGATGCGAAGGCACAAATGCAATTGTACGATTTGTATTGCAAGGCGATGTGCACAATTGCATGTAGATATGTTAAAGATAACTTTATTGCAGAAGATATTATGCAAGATTCATTTATTAAAGCCTTTCAAAACATCCATACTTTTAAGGGAGAAGTCAGTTTTGGTGCTTGGCTAAAAAGGATTGTGATTAATAACAGTTTGGATTGGCTAAAGAAGCGGAAATTAGAATTGGTATCTATCAATGAAGAAGTGTATCAGAAAGTTGAAGAGGATGAAGATTGGAGCATTGCGCATAGCCTTCGAGCAGATGTAATTGTAAAAACGATTCAGAGTTTAAAAGAAAAATATAGTATTGTTTTATCATTGTATTTATTAGAAGGATATGATCATCAAGAAATAGCACAAGTCTTGGGAATTACAGAAGTTACCTCTAGGACACACTTGATGAGAGGGAAAAAACAATTACAACAAATTTTAAAAGAACAACAGTATGTCGAAGGATATTAGAGAAATCATGAAAAATTACACAAAAGAAGATACTTCTTTATCGACAAATCATAGAAATAAATTTCAAGATAGGTTGTTAGAAGAAGTACATCATCAACCTAAGAAAAGAAATTACAGATGGTTGCAAGTTGCAGCTTCGATTGTAATAATTGTGAGTCTTTCTATAGGGTATTTTAATATGGATAACACAGCTACTATAAACAAGATGCCAACCACAGATATTAGTTTGGGGAGTTTGTCACCAGAGTTTAAATCGATAGAAGATTATTATACAAACAGTATCAATTTAGAAATTAGCAAGTTAGATGCTAACGAAAATAATAAAGAAATTTTGGATGGGTATTTAGCTAAAATTGGCGAATTAACCACTGAATATAAGTCATTAACAACAGAGCTCAATACAAAAGGAGTTAATGACGAAATCATCAATGCATTGATAAGCAATTTGCAATTACGATTACAGTTATTGCAGCGATTAAAAAAACAATTGAAAGATTTAAAACAATTAAAATCAAAACAAAATGAAACTCAAAACATATAAATACATTGGATTTTTGTTTGCAGCTTTTTTTATAAGCAGTTTACATGCACAGAAATTTGATAAAAAATTTAGCGAAAAATTCAAAGTAAATAAAAACGTTGAATTGGCAATTAATGCAAACAATGCAGACATTAATGTTACCACTTGGAACAGAAATGAAGTTTCTGTAAATGCAGTCATTACCGTTGAAGGATTGTCTAAAGAAGAAGCACAAAAATTCTTGAAAAACTGGAAATTTGAAGCCTTAGGAAATAAGAGTAAAGTACAAATAAATGCGAATGCAAATCGTTTTTTGCATTTTGGAGACAATGACTTTAAGTTTGATTTTGATTTCGGAGGCCTTGAATTTCCAGAAATGAATTTTGACAATTTTAAAATAGAAATCCCTGAGTTTGAAATGCCAGACATCCGTATTCCAGATATTAAACTAGATTTTAATAAAATTTGGAAAGAAATTGATGAATATGATTTTGATAACAATGATCATGATGAAGCTAAAACATTTTCTTACCAATCAAATGGGAAAAAGAAAAAAATAGTCATCAAATCTAAAAAAGAATGGGAGAAGTTTAAAAGATCTAAAGAATATGATAAAATGAAAAAAGATCTGAAGAAAACCATAAAAGAAGCAGCAGATCAGATCAAGAATTTTGACATGAAGAAGATTCATGATCAAATTAAGAAAGCTGAAATTCAAATTCAAAGCATCGATAAAAAGAAAATCGAAGAACAAATTAGAAAATCGAAGATTCAATATGAAAAACTCGATAAAGTTAAAATAAGAAAAAGTTTAGCCGCAGCAAAAGAAAGCATTGAAAAGATGAAACTTAAAATGGCTAAGAGTTATAAAAATGGAGAAAATGTTTTTGTAATTGAAGATGGTAACAGTAAAAAGAAAGTTAAAATCACAAGAAAAATAACCATTAAAGTACCAAAGAATGCAACGTTTGATCTAAATATTAGACATAGTAAAGTGAAATTACCAAAAGGAAAAACTTCAGGAAAAGTCTCTTATGGCTCTTTTAAATCTGATGAAATTAATGAAGGTAGTTTAAATATATCATACGCTCCTGTAACTATTAATAGTCTAAATGCGTGTACACTTTTTTTAAATAACGTAACCGATGCAAGCTTTGCATCGGTTATCAATAGCACATTAACTTCAAATTCTTCTGGAGTGAAAATTGAAAAAATATTTGACAATGTAAATATGACGAGTAAATTTGGTGAATTGTTGATTTCGGAGGTTTCTACTAGTTTGAAAAATTTAAAATTAAGCTTGAATTTTTCTGATGCTACAATAGATTTAAAAAAAATGAATGAAAAATTAAATTTTGTTCAAGGAACCAAAGTAGAGAATGTGAAGTTGGGAGAAATCGTATTAAATGGTAATTTTACAGTTCACAATAACAAGGTAGATATCAAAGGAAACCAAAGTAAAATAACCATTAAAAATCAATAACCTTCCAAGACTAAAATTACTTTCAATTTTAGCAAACTTCTAACAAAAACCAATTTTCTCTTTAGGTAAAAGTGTCTATCTTTACAATTCTAAAAATGAATTTTCATACATGGAATTATATAAGGATAACCAACTTAAAATATACAATTCACTCTCTAAAAGTAAAGAACTTTTCAAACCCGTAACTGAAGGCCGAGTTGGTATGTACGTTTGCGGTCCTACTGTTTATAGTAATGTGCATTTAGGAAACGTAAGAACATTCATGTCTTTTGATATGGTGTTTCGTTATTTATTACATTTAGGTTATAAAGTTCGTTATGTACGTAATATTACAGATGCAGGTCATTTAGAAAATGATGCTGATGAAGGAGAGGATAGAATCTCTAAAAAAGCAAGGCTAGAAAGTATTGAACCAATGGAAGTTGTACAACGTTATACAGTTGATTTTCATGAAACTTTAGCCGAATATAATTTTTTACCACCAAGTATAGAACCCACTGCTACAGGTCATATTGTTGAGCAAATAGAAATGATCAAAGAAATCATGGATAAAGGCTTGGCATATGAAGTAAATGGATCGGTCTATTTTGATGTGTTAAAATACAATGAGTCGGCACATTACGGAATCCTTTCTGGCCGTAAAATGGAAGATGCCATCCACAATTCAAGAGCACTAGACGGGCAATCAGATAAAAAAAATCCACAAGATTTTGCGCTTTGGAAAAAAGCAGATGAAAGGCACATTATGCGTTGGCCATCTCCTTGGTCTGAAGGCTTTCCTGGTTGGCATTTAGAATGTTCGGTGATGAGTACAAAATACTTAGGAGATCAATTTGATATTCATGGTGGTGGAATGGACTTGAAATTTCCACATCACGAATGTGAAATTGCACAATCTCATACTTGTAGTGGAAAAACACCTGTTAATTATTGGATGCACGCTAATATGCTGTTGTTAAATAGCCAAAAAATGGCAAAATCTACTGGTAATTTTGTGTTGCCAAAAGAAATTATTACCGGAGATAACTCAGTGTTAAGCAAAGCATTTGCACCTAGTGTAGTACGTTTCTTTAACATGCAGGCGCAATACAGAAGTATTTTAGATTTTGCAAGCGATGCTTTAGAAGCTTCAGAAAAAGGATACTATAAATTGATGCAAGCCGTCAATGATTTAGAGAATATTGAGGCTGGTAAAACATCTACTTTTGATGTTGCAGTTTGGAAACAGCAATGTTATGATGCCATGAATGATGACTTTAATACACCAATTTTAATTGCTCATTTATTTGACGCAGTAAAAGCGATCAATCAGTTAAAAGAAAATAAGGCTAGTTTAAATGTTAAAGATTTAGAAACTTTCAAAACAACCATACATGATTTTGTTTTTGATGTTTTGGGGTTGACAAATGAAACAAGACAAAATAGTTCTGATAAGATCGATGGAGTAGTGGAGTTGCTGATTAAGTTGCGTAAAGAAGCAAGAGATAATAAAGATTGGGCTTTGTCAGATCAAATTAGAGATGAATTATTAGCCTTGGGAATTCAATTAAAAGATGGAAGAGAAGGAACTTCTTTTTCTGTGAATTAATTTGAAGAAAATTTTCACATACCCATTCATTTTATTGGTGCGTTTTTATCAAACGGCCATTTCACCATACACACCATCTACATGTAGATATACGCCAACATGTTCTCATTATGCAGTAGAAGCATTGCAAAAACATGGATTGTTTAGTGGAGGTTGGTTGGCGACAAAAAGGATTTTTAGTTGCCATCCTTGGGGAGGGCAAGGATATGATCCAGTACCAGAAAAGAAGAAATAATTTATTCTGAAGTTGTTTCAGAATCTCATAAATAAAAATATAGAATATGAATTTTTTATCAATAGTTTGGGATCCGTCATTAGGAATCGATTTAGGTTTTTATGTTATAAGGTGGTATAGTTTAATGTTTGTATTGACCTTTATTTTAGGCCTCCGATTGATGAAGAAAATCTTTATTGAAGATAAAGTTCCTGTAGAGAAAATTGACCCATTATTTATGTACACATTTCTTTCTATGTTGATCGGAATGCGTTTAGGTGATGTCTTCTTTTATAGCTGGGATTATTATCAACATCACCTGCTAGAAATTATTTTGCCATTTAAAGAAAATGCAAATAGTTCTGCAATATTTGGATTGATAAAAGGATGGGAGTTTACTGGTTATACAGGGTTTGCAAGTCATGGTGCTGCAGTCGGAATTATACTTGCATTGTATTTTTATAGTAAAAAGATAATAAACAAACCTTTCTTATTTATTCTAGATAGAATGGGTATTATGGTTGCTTTAGCAGGTTTTTTCATCCGTTTAGGAAACTTTTTTAATTCAGAAATATACGGAAAACCAACAGGAAGTAGTTTTGGAGTTATCTTTAAAAGTGCAGGAGAAACTGTTCCACGTCATCCAACTCAACTGTACGAAGCATTTAGTTACTTAATCTTGTTTATTGTTCTTTGGAGAATGTATTGGAAAACGGATGCTAAAGAAAAATCGGGATATTTATTCGGAATATTCTTTGCTGTTTTATGGTCGTTGCGATTTGTAATTGAGTTTTTAAAAGAAGCTCAAGTAACTGGAAGAGAAGACTGGGTTTTCAATTCTTTAAATACAGGTCAAGTTTTAAGTATTCCTTTAGTATTGATAGGTTTGTTCTTAATCTTTAGAAAAAAATAAATTTCACAATTTTTGTTTTCGATAAATTATTTGCTCTAATTCTATACAATTATTTTTTATTGAGTTAATATATATATACATCAATAAAAAGCTAACAATTATCAATGTTATTGATATTTCAATTATCAATATGAACTTGTTAAAGTAATAAAAGAGTGTAAATAAGTTGAATATAAGAACAATTGATATGAGTTGTACCAAATATTTTTTGGCACGAATTATTTTTTTCCTTTTTTCTTTTAGCTGATTATGTATCTGCTCAATTTTTTTTTGTTTCCCCAAAGAACATTAATTTACACTCAATATTAAGTATAATAAAGGTTTTAAACTTATAATTTTGTGAGAAACTGAGTAAATCAGGTATAAATACCGGTTAATTATACGTGAAAAATTCTTTAAATAAGCCAAGGTTTGTGATGCAACTTTCTTTAAAATAGTATGGAGGTGTTTGAATACTATTTTGATATTACTTAATAGTTGATCAGATACTCGTGCAGAATTTTATTCATGTTAAAATAAATCAAAAAACCGATACATTTCTGTATCGGTTTTTTGATTGTATGGTTTCGAATACGCTATTTTCTCTAAAACAGGTACTTAATCACCACTTCCATAGATCCATTGTTATTAATTTGATTGATTTTTGAAGTTGTAAAATCGTAAGCTGCTCCGAATTTCATATTGTCAATGATGTTAAACATGGTGAAAATAGAATACATCTCATCTACCCTGTAGTTCATACCAGCCTGAATTTTATTGTAAGTAACCGTTGTGTTTATATCTGTTGATGAAGGTGCTCCATT
>Ga0105356_10002347_pt1 | contig 18885 bp, 16 predicted proteins | sample GOMGulsemesocosm_3_FD_83502 | JGI IMG/M metagenome (GOLD analysis project Ga0105356, IMG submission 83502) | Methane-oxidizing microbial communities from mesocosms in the Gulf of Mexico - GOM9D Gulf of Mexico | ecosystem: Environmental > Aquatic > Marine > Cold seeps | place: Gulf of Mexico... | reverse complement strand
CAAAGAAGCTAAAATTGTTCTTGTCACCAAAGACATCAACCTAAGAATCAAATCAAAAGCCATTGGTTTAAATGCAGATGATTATTTAACAGGCAAGGTTCAAAACATTCAAAATATTTCAGAAGGAGTTGTAGACCTAGACAATATAGATCCTACCTTAATCAAAAATTTATACAATCACAGTAAAATTGATGAAGCCGGTGTCTTAAACGGAGCTAAAATTGCTAATGGTTATTATATCCTCAACAAATCAAGTGATTCTGTTTTGGCTCGTTACAACAGTCAGACGGATCAAATTGAACGCGTTGAAAAAAATTATGCATACGGAATAAAACCAAAAAATGCAGAACAAACCTTCGCAATGGATGCCTTATTAAATCCAGAAATAAAACTAATTGCACTACAAGGAGTTGCTGGAACAGGGAAAACATTGCTTGCGTTAGCTGCTGCGTTGGAACAAAAAAACAGATACGATCAAATTATTTTGGCACGTCCTATCATTCCTTTAAGTAATAGGGATATTGGTTTTTTACCTGGTGGTGCGGAAGAGAAAATTTCTCCATATATGCAACCTCTTTGGGATAATTTAAAATTTATCAAATCCCAATTTAGAGAAAATGAACGGAAAAGAAAAACACTGGATGACTTAGAAACAAGTGGTTACCTTTCATTAACAGCCCTTGCCTTTATAAGAGGACGAAGTCTGAGCAACGTTATATTTATTATTGATGAAGCACAAAACCTAACTCCACACGAAATAAAAACAATCATCACAAGAGCTGGAGAAGGAACAAAAATCATATTTACAGGAGACATTCATCAAATTGACACTCCTTACATGGATGAACAAAGTAGTGGACTTTCTTATTTAATAGATAAACTGAAAGGACAAGCACTCTTTGCACATATCAAACTAGCCAAAGGAGAGCGTTCAGAATTGGCCAATTTGGCAAATAACTTACTATAAAAAACAACCTAAATAAAGTACTGATTACTTTATCTGAGTAAAAAATAAGGTTCTCAATTATCTACTTATAGATAATTGAGAACCTTATTTCATTTACCCCATTCACCAATTGAGAAACTCATTATTCAATATACTTTCTTTTATTTAGAGATACCCAATCGATAATACCTATAATAAAATTTTCAAAAAACGTGTCATGATAATTCATGATGTACTTGAAAACACATTTCTTTTTTTTCTTAAATAAAAAAACCTATTGATAATCAATCTTTTAGACCTATCATTTAAGAAACCATCACCTTTTAATTAAAACATTCACATAAAAAATAGGGTACAACTAGTCGACAAACGTTATTAAACTATGTCACAATTTAAATCAAAATACTAATGACTGGTCAAAATAAACACTGCCTAAAAAATGTTTTTGTAACCGCTACAAATCCGCTTTTAATTTCAATATCCAATACATATAAAAATATTTAATGAGAGTTATCATACCAAAAAAAATGACATTCCTATTTTACTTAATTGGAATTTCAGCTTTCTCCCAGCAAAACAACAACTTAATTGGTTATTGGAAATCCTGCGACGAAGGAGACAATATGATTGTTAATATTCAATTGGATTCAACAAATTCTCCAGTAGGTTACTTAGTGGGCTTTCAGAAAGAAAATGGAGAGTGGGAAAAAGACAAACCCAAAAAAGGCATAAAAGTACTATATGGTTTTAAATACGATGGTAATTTAAAATGGAACAAAGGAAAAATACACGACCCAATTACAAAAAGAACCTACAAGGGTACTTTTAAAATGATAAACAAAAACTTAATAAAAGCAACAGGGTACTGGGCTTTATTTTGGGACGACATCAATTACAAACGCATAAATCTTGAGGAATAATGAGTAAAAAAAATCTATATTTCCTCTCCATCTTACACCTTTTCATTCTTCAAAAACTAGAAGCTCAAGTTTTTACCGGAACCGTTAAAGAAGACACCAAGGAAAAATATACCATCCCTTATGCGAACATACTAATCAAAGGAAAATCTATCGGTACAGTTTCTGATGGCAATGGTAAATTCAATTTAGCATACACTAATCATCTAAAAAAAACAGACTCCATTGTTTTTAGTTTTCTTGGATATCAAAATAAAACAATCAGTTTGTTTGACTTTAAAAACAACAGCATTGTTTATTTAAAAACAAATGTAGAATCTTTAAACGAAGTAGTCGTTAGTGCAGACCTCAGTAGTTATGACTCCTATTTAATGAATCAGATTATTGCTCACAAAAAAAGCAACAATCCACATTCCATAAAAAAAATACACTTCGATGAAATTTCATTTTTATCCGTTTTTCTCGCTAATTTGGATAGCACTTTTACTGAAAAAAGAATTTTTAAAACAAATAAAAAAGACTTTATAAAAAAAACAGACTCCACATTTGCACTCCCTATCTATTTTTCAAAAGAAATATTGAATCATCAAATAGACAGAGATGAAAACATCGAAACAAATCAAATAGTTAAAAGTGAACAAGAAGGAGCTTTGGAACAACTCAATAGCACCATTAAAACTTTTGTGAATTATAGAATTACACAGAACATCAATTTCTATGATGAAAATATCGAACTACTTGGAAGAGGCTTTAAAAGTCCAATAGCTTCAGATTACAAAACCTACTATAACGTGTATTTATCTGACAGTACTTTGATAAAAGACGTTAAGCACTATAAATTTGAATACTATCCTAAAAACGAAAAAAGTGTCGCTTTTGATGGAAGTTTTTGGGTGGAGTCTGAAACGTTTGCGCTTACAAAAATAGATGCCGATTTACCAGATGTTGCGAATGTGAATTTTATTAAAAATCTTGGCTTTGAATTGACATATCAAAAGGTCAAAGGAAATAATTGGGCGGTAAAAACGCAAAAAACAAAAACAGAATTTTCTCTAACAAATTCTAGTGATAAAAAGTCCAAATATTTTTTAATCCAAAAAAACCAGAACTATACAAATTTTGAACTGAACCCTACAAAAAAAACAGCAACAGCAAAATCCTTACATTCAAAAAACACAAATACTATTCAATTTAAAGATTTAGAAATTGCATTAGACCCTGTTGAAAAACAGGCATTAAATGGAATCAGACACATCAAAGAAAATAGCTATATCCGTTTTTTGGACAATTTTGGATCCATGACTTTAAACGGTTATTACAATTTCAACAAACTTGACTTAGGTCCTTATTTTGATTTTTATTACAAGAATGGTATTGAAGGCTCTAGAGTTACAATTCCCGTTAGAACAAGTCAAAAATTCAACAAAAATTTTACAGTCGGTGGTTATTTAGGCTATGGATCTAAAGATAAAAAATTCAAATATGGATTTGAATCTAAATTTTTATTACCAACAGAAAAAAGAACTGTTTTAAACTTTAAATATTTCAATGATTACAGGTCCATTGCAAGGGATAGGTATATAGAATTTGTAAGGGAAAACCCCTACTCTCAAGGAAGTGGAAATATTCTATCCATTTTTGGAAAAAACAGCAATCTAAATTACAGTTTACTAAAACAACAACATTTTGAAATAGGTATGTCCTACCAAGCCACACAAAATGCAAGATACTTGTTGAGATCTTTTTATGACAACTATAAACAAAATGATTTTAACAAGTTCCTCCACAACAATAATGAAGTAGCTAATTTCTCCAATTATGGTGTTTTACTAGATTTAAGGTATTCAAAATCTCGCAGTTTTGATCAACACTTTTTTTCGAGAATTTATTACGGAACAACAAAACCAGTATACCATTTGACCACTGAATTTGGATTCAATTCTCTTCCTAAAAGCGCCAATCAGAAATCTTCTTTTTACGCCCGATTCAATGCTTCTGTCAAAAAGAAATATTTAATAGGAATGTCTTCTTTAAAAATGTACCTCAATGGTGGATATATTTATGGAAAAGTCCCTTACTCTTTACTAAACAATCCCAATGGAAATCAAAATATTGGTTTGGCTAGGTATAATTACAACTTACTAAACCCAACCTCTTTTTCTGCAGACACCTATACAAATTTACACCTAAGCTTTAATGGCGGTGGATTTATTTTTAATAAAACTCCATTACTAGAAAACTTAAACATTAGGGAAACCATGTCTTTCAAACTTTTTTATGGAAGTCTAAGGCCCTCTCATAATGACTTGTTAAAAATACCAAACAACCTAAAAGAAATAGGCAAAGAACCTTATATGGAAGCCGGAATAGGAATAGGAAATTTATTCAAATTTTTAAGAATAGAATACGTGAGAAGGTTAAACTCAGGGGCATTTTTTGATTCAGTCTCTTCAAAAGACTCTGTGAGATTTAGAATTGAGGTAACGTTTTAAAATAATTACAAATTAAATTAAAAAAAATGAAATATAGTTTTATCGGAAAAAGTGAATTAATGAAGAAAAAAGCACTTCTAAAATCAATGGATTTATATCCTTTTTTTAAAGAAGTTAGCTCACCGCAAACGGACGTTGCTTATTTTGGAACTAAAAGAGTATTGATGTTTGGTTCTAATAATTATCTAGGATTAAACAATCACCCAACTATCAAAAAAGCGGCACAAGATGCAATTTCCAAATACGGTACATCCTGTACTGGTAGTCGTTTTATGAATGGAACAATCGATCTTCATAAAGAATTAGAAGATGAGTTGAAAGAATTTTTAGAACAAGAAGCTGTCATTATTTTTCCTACAGGTTTTCAAGTAAATACAGGTGTTATTCCAGCAATTGCAAGTAAAAACGATCGTATTTTTATTGATGAACTGAACCATGCATCTATTGTTGATGGCTGTCAATTAAGTTTTGCGAAACGGATAAAATACAAACACAATGATATCGAAGATTTAGCAAGAAAATTTGAGCTTCCTAAAAGAGCAAACGATTCCAAAGACATCATTGTAACAGATGGTATCTTTTCTATGGATGGAGATATTGCAAAATTAGACGAAATCGTTAAGGTTGCGAAAAAAAACAATGCAATTACAATGGTCGATTGTGCACACGCACTGGGTGTGATTGGTAAAAATGGCGCAGGTACCGCTTCTCATTTCGGTATTTCAAAGGAAGTTGATTTGATTGGGGGAACTTTTAGCAAATCATTGGCTTCCGTAGGTGGTTTTGTTGCTGGTGACGCAGATATGATTGACTATTTAAGTCATGAATCTAGATCGTTTATGTTCAGCGCTAGCTTACCTCCTGCCTCAACAGCCAGTGCTTTGGCCGCCCTAAGAATTATGAAATCCGACAATAGCTTCAACGAAAAACTTTGGGAAAACACTTTCTTTGCTATACAAAAAATGAAAGCTTATGGTTTAGATATTGGAAATACGGAAACGCCAATTATCCCAGTTTATATTAGAAACAGTCTCAAAACATTTAAAGTCGCTAGAGAACTATTTGACAGTGGTATTTATGTAAACCCTGTAGTTGCACCTGCTGTAAAAGATTCAGATGCTTTGTTGCGTTTTTCATTGACCTCAGCACACAGTCATAAACAAATTAGTTTTGCCGTAGAACAAATAGCTAGAACTATTGATTTTTTCACTAAAAAACCCGTTGCATGTCAATATCAATAAAAGAAGTTCTTACACAAAAAGATTTGAAAAAATTCATTCGTTTTTACAATGAATTGTACGTTAAAAACAAGTTCATCGCATTTCCATTGGAATTCGATGAACTTTCTACCTTGTCAAAAACAAAAAATCCTGCTCACAAATTTTGTGATTCTAAATACTGGCTTGCTTATGAAAACGGAAAAATAGTAGGACGAATAGCAGCAATTATCAACCTTCAAGAAACTAATAATACAGGGAGGTTTGGTTTTTATGATTTTATTGATAATGAAAAAGTATCTCATGCATTAATGACAACTGCTGTTAACTGGCTAAAAGAAAATGCAATTGAAACCCTACATGGCCCATTTGGTTTTACAGACTTAGATCGGCAAGGAATGTTAATTGAAGGCTTTGACAAGCCGGGAACCATGGCAACCTTATACAATTACCCTTATTACCAACAACATATTGAAAGTTTAAACTTTACAAAAAGTACTGATTGGGTTGAATATTTATTTGATATTAAAAGTGAAGTCCCTTCCAAAATTCAAAAAATATCAAAATTTGTACAGCAAAAAAACAACATCAAACCTTTAGATATTAAGAAAAAAAGTACTTTAAAAAAATACATTCCTGAAATGTTTGATTTGATAAATGCAACCTATAAAGATCTTTATGGTTATACTTTCCTTAACAAGGAGCAAATAGCCTATTATGGCAAAAACTATTTTGGATTTGTTAAAAAGAAATTGGTCAGTCTTATTGTCAACCATGAAGGTAAATTAATCGGAGTTGGTCTCACAATGCCTTCATTCACCAAAGCTTTGCAAAAATCGAATGGGAAATTGTTTCCATTTGGTTGGTACCACATTTTAAAAGCACTGAACAAAAATGAAACGCTCGACCTTTATTTGGTTGCAGTTGCACCTGAATATCAAGACAAAGGGATAAATGCAGTTATGATAGATGAATTATACAGAGCTTCTTACGAATTCGGAATCAAGCAGGTAGAAACAAATATTGAATTGGAAGACAACAACAAAGTACAATCCATGTGGAAATATTTTGATGCAGAACAGCATAAAAGGAGACGTTGTTATATAAAGAACATCTAATTCTGCATGGAGGCTTGAGGTACCGTGAGGCAGAAAGACCGTGATGCAGTGAAGCAATGAGGCCGATCACCAGGCCGTAGGAGCAAAAAACCAGTATTAAACTGTTTATTCACCCCATGAAAAAAGTGATACTCTGTCACTGAAACTTTAGCTCAAGAGACCAACATTCAAAATTTAGTTGTTTCATTTATTTTGTCATGCAGTAAAAAAAAAATTATAATGAGTACAAAAAAGAGAATTTTAATTACTGGAGCTACTGGGTTTATTGGAAAGTATCTGATAGAACATGCACTAAAAAACAACTATATCGTTTTTATAGCACTTAGAAAAACAAGCAATACTTCTAGAATAAATCATTTAAAATGGACTAAAATTGAAGTGGATTATTCTACAGAAGCAGCCCTAAATAACGCTTTCAAACAGGTGCCAAGTTTCGATATAATAATTCACAATGCTGGGGTTAAGTCGTGCTATTCTAAAAATGAATACTTCCAATACAATACTGAACTTACCAAAAATTTATGTACCGTAATTCACAACAGGAAATTGGTAAAGGATCAATTTATTTATATAAGTAGCTTGGCTGCATTGGGACCAGGAAATTCTGAAACATTTGAAGAAATTGACGAAAACTCAAACCAAAACCCCATTTCAGATTATGGAAGAAGTAAATTGTCTGCTGAAAAAGAACTCATAAAATCTGGATTGAAATATATAATTATAAGACCAACTGCTGTCTATGGAGAAGGAACTTCAGATTATGATGATGTGATTTCAATAGTAAGAAAAAAAACAGCATTTTACCCAACAACCCCCAAGCAAAGACTTTCTTTTATACACGCAGATGATGTAGCAAACCTTGTGTTTTTAGCGATAGACAAAAAAAATGACAATCAGATTTACAACGCTACAGACGGAAATGACTATACTTTGAAATTATTTTATGAAATAATAGCCACTGCATTGCAAGTTGAAATAAAATACAAAATTCTAGTTCCTTTTTTTTTAATCAAAACAATTGCGTTATTTAATAAATACAAACAAAAGCTTTTCAAAATAGAAAATTCCTTAAATAGCTTAGAAAAAGCAAACGAAGTTGTTGCATTGAATTGGAGATGTTCTGCTCAAAAAATAAAAAAAGAGCTCAATTTCACCCCCTTGCACGTATTAAAAGAAATTGCTAAATAAATGAACTTGTAAAAACGAAAGCTGAAAAATACCTCAGTCCATCATTAAATTAAAAACCTTACATTCAACTTGTCAAACTTTTTCTCAAAACATGAAATTTTTCAGTAACAGTTTTCGCATCATTTCTCAATCATTGAGACAAATAGACCTGCTTTTTTTTAGTTATCTGCTAATCACAACACTGCTTATTATACTCTCTTCTGACAAAACTACCAATGCTGTCAATCTACTTATAACACGATCTCTAATTCTATTTGCTGTTTTTGGTATCCTATATTGGAATGCCTTCAAAATAAATACCGTTATATTTTTTCTCAGAAACACATATCCTATTATTTTTAGTGGCTATTTTTATTCTGAAACCGTGTATTATAATAAATTATTCTTAGACAACCTTGACCCGGTATTCATTAAACTGGATGCTTTTTTCACGGAACCTCAACCAAGTCTTTTATTTTCATCCTATTTTTCAAATTCCTTTTTTAGTGAAATCATGTATTTTGGCTATTTTTCATTTTACTTATTAATTTTAGGATTCGTTTTGTATACCTTTTTTAAAAAGAGAACTATTTTTCTCGAAACTATTTTTATACTCAGTACCTCGCTGTATATTTTTTATTTCATTTTTGGACTGTTTCCATCAGCTGGTCCTCAATTTTATTTTTCTTTCCCTGAAAACAGCTTACCTGATGCTTATTTTTTTGATAAAGTAATGCATTTCATACAAAGAAATGGTGAACAACCCACAGGTGCTTTTCCTAGTTCTCATGTTGGAATATCTATAATCATACTAATTTTATTAAGAAAAAAGGTATCTCACCTGATATACAAAATAGCTTTCCCTTTTGTCATAACCCTCATATTATCTACTGTATATATAAAAGCACATTATTTAGTAGATGTTATTGCAGGCATAATTTGTGCACCCATAATATATCATATTTCAAGTATATTATACAAACCAACATCTTAAGAACTCCTTCAAAACTTCCCACTTAAATAAAACAAATATCTTCAGATATTTTAAAAGGAAAAACAAAGACCATCACTACAAACAATGCCTAATGAAACCTTTTAAAATAATGTACCAAATGTTTTTAACAATTGTGTTGCTTTTGTTCAAAACATTTCTTTGTAAGCAAATGTAATTATGATATATTTGTTCGTTGAGTTACTTATTTTACATTGCTATACTATAAAAACAACTTGAAAAGAGTCTCTTTTAACAAACAACTGACATAATCTTTTAGAACAAATATAAAATTATACCATGAAATTTATCGCATCCAGTTCGCAATTATTAAAACAACTTCAAATTTTAGGTGGTGTTATCAATAACAATAATACCTTGCCTATTTTGGATAATTTTTTGTTTGAATTAGACCAGAACGAACTAAAAATTTCTGCTTCAGATTTAGAGACTACCATTACAAGTACCATCGATGTAGAATCTGAATCTAAAGGTAGCGCTGCAATTTCTGCTAGATTGCTTTTGGATACCTTAAAAACATTTCCAAATCAACCACTAACATTTAAGACTGAAGACAACAATACCATAGAAATAAGTTCTGATCAAGGAAAATATGACATGGCTTATTTTAGCGGAGATGAATTTCCAAAAACCATTACTTTGGACGCTCCTAGCGCAACTGTTATCCCTGCAAACATTTTAGGAACTGCAATTTCTAAGACCATTTTTGCAACAGGAAATGACGATTTAAGGCCTGTAATGAGTGGTGTCTTTTTTCAATTCAGTTCAGACAACTTGACTTTTGTTGCTACGGATGCCCATAAATTGGTGAAATATACAAGAACCGATATTACCGCTAGTGAATCTGCTGAATTTATCATGCCTAAAAAACCATTGAACCTTTTGAAAGGAATTTTGGGAGGTAACGATACAGACGTAACTATTGAATACAACAATACCAATGCTAAATTTATATTTGATAATGTTATTTTAATTTGTCGTTTGATCGATGGAAAGTATCCAAATTACGATGCTGTTATACCAAAAGAGAATCCAAATAAATTAACAGTTGATAGAGCTTCATTTTTAAATTCTACCAAACGTGTTTCTATATTTTCTAGCAAAACAACACATCAAATTCGTTTGAAAATGGCTGGTACGGAATTGAATATTTCTGCCGAAGATATTGATTATGCGAACAAAGCTGATGAACGTTTGAACTGTGACTACCAAGGAGATGATATGCAAATTGGTTTCAATTCACGTTTTTTAACTGAAATGTTAAGCAACCTTACTTCTGAAGAAGTATTGATTGAAATGTCCTTACCTAATAGAGCAGGAATCCTTACTCCTGTTGATGGAAATGAAACTGGAGAACACATTACCATGTTGGTAATGCCTGTTATGCTGAACAGTTAATACTGAAAACATACAAAAAAAGGTTCAAAGAGTGAAGTTATCACTTCACTCTTTGAACCTTTTTTTATTTCAAAACCCCATGTTGTTATTTCTCTTTTAAACAGTATGTGATCTCAAAACAACCTAATTTTTTCGTTTACCTAATCAAGTTGAGCAAAGGTATTTTCCGTTCATCTTTCAAGATAAAAAGGAACCCTAGCCAACACTATAATTAAGTTTTCTATTTCATCTGAAAAAAACTAGGTAATATTGAAATTTAATTGATTCAAAATAAAACAAGAATCAGGATTGTTTTACCTTACTCTAAAGCTTTTTTTGTACTTTCAACAAATGAATTTTTTAGCACATTTGTATTTAGCAAATAACCAACCTGAAGGTCAAATAGGAAATTTTATAGCAGACGCTATAAAAGGCAATAAATACAAACACCTCCCTTTAGGAATTCAAAATGGAATTATTCATCACAGAGCAATAGATACTTTTACAGATACTCATGAGATTGTAAAAATTAGCAAACGCCGACTTGATGCTAAATACGGACATTATAAAGCGGTAATTATTGATATCCTTTATGACCATTTCCTTGCCAAAAATTGGCACCTTTACTCTGATACTTCTCTAGATGATTACACTCAAAATATCTATAAACTTTTAGCAGATAATTACGACACATTACCCGAAAACACTCAATACTTATTGCCTTTTATGACCGAACAAAATTGGCTCTACAATTACAGAAGTGTCACAGGCATTTCAAAAATTTTATGGGGAATGAATAAACGTACGAAAGGAAAATCTCAAATGGACTTGGCCAAAACAGATCTCATAGAGAATTATGCAGAATTTGAAAATGATTTCACACTGTTTTTCAAAGACTTAATTTCATATTCGAACAGCTTCCTTCTTAAAAAGAGTCACTCCTAACATCATTAAAAACAGGAAAAAATGCAACTTACAGCTCCCCTATACTAAAGCCCCCCATACAAAAACAACTTCCATTTCAGCTTATTTTGCCCCTCTTTACTTTCTAAAATTGAGCAGAAAAAAATACCTAGTCATCTTATATATTTGTCTACTTTATTTATCGCTTCAATTAAAAATAGTCTCCCTTTAGCATTTTTATCAGTATCGCATTCATTTTAAGAATTTCATTCTATATGTTTCATGAAAATCTATTGAAATCAAAATACTTTTCAATAGAATTAATTTTTAAGCGCATATTCAACAACTCAACAACACTGTAAATCGTATAAAAACACCCTTAAAAAACCTAATAACAAACATTTAACAATAAATTAAAACGATTTACACTACTTTTGTTGCGTAAAAACAACATAAAACGAATTAAGAAACCAATAAAAGTACGAAATCATGATTGTAGCAACCGTAAAAGAAATAAAAAAACACGAGTATAGAGTAGGACTCACACCAGCATGTGTAAAAGCATATATAAATGCAGGACATACAGTTCTAGTTGAAAATAACGCTGGAATTAATGCAGGGTTTGAAGATTCTGATTATATTGCAGCTGGAGCAAGAATCGTTGAAAATGCAAAAAAAACTTTCGAACAAGCAGATATGATTGTGAAAGTAAAAGAACCACAGCCGGTAGAATTTCCTCTTTTTAAAAAAGATCAAATATTGTATACTTATTTACATTTGGCAGCTGACAAACAGTTGACGGAAGCCTTATTGGATTCTGAAATAAAAGCCATTGCATATGAGACTATTGAAGACAACAAAGGTGGATTGCCTTGTTTGAAACCAATGAGTGAAATTGCAGGTCGTTTGGCAACACAAGAAGGAGCTAAATACCTAGAACGTACTTATGGTGGACGTGGCGTATTACTTGGTGGTGTACCTGGAGTACCTAAAGGAAAAGTAGCGATTATTGGAGGAGGAGTTGTAGGAACAAATGCTTTAAAAATTGCGGTAGGAATGGGAGCCGACGTAACAATTTTAGATCTAAATAATGATCGTCTGACTTATTTAGACGATATTTATAGTAATAAAATACAAACATTGTACAGCAACGAAGCAAACCTTGATAGCGTATTAAGAGAATCGGACCTCATTATTGGTGCCGTATTGATTCCAGGTGCAAAAGCTCCAAAGCTGGTGAAAAGAAAACATTTAAGTCAAATGAAAAAAGGAGCTGTTTTAGTGGATGTAGCTGTAGATCAAGGAGGATGTTTTGAAACGACCATTCCGACTACCCATGACAAACCAATTTTTGAGGTTGATGGAGTTGTTCATTACTGTGTTGCAAATATGCCAGGCGCAGTTGCAAGAACCTCCACATTGGCTTTGACAAGTACAACACTTAGTCATGGAATTAAAATAGCTACTGTAGGACTAGAAAAAGCCTGTAAAGAAAACAAAAACCTTGAAAAAGGACTCAATTTATACAAAGGACATTGTGTTTATAAAGAAGTAGCAGATGACCTAAAAATACCTTATACAAACATTTCAGAATTAATTTAAACTAAAAATATGCAGCCAGATGCGACTGATTGGGAAATCATAAAATTACTAAGTGTTAAACAAATGACGAATAATGCAGTCGCTATAAAATTAGGTGTAAACGAGGCCACTATCCGGCTGCGTATCAAAAAGTTAAAAAAGAGCGGAATCTTAAAAATCCGTGCCCAAACAAATCCTGACGAATTGGAAAATCAGCAATTGATAATCATGACCGCCAACGTAAACAGTTCAAATCTGTTAAAAGTGAAAGCCGAAGAAATAAGCAATCTAGAAAATGTCTTATCAGTTTCTCTAGTTGCTGGTCGCTATGATATCATTTTTGAAGTACTTGTCGAATCAAACAAAGGATTGGTGAAGTTTGTTACAGACCAACTTTCTACTATTTCTGGACTCACAAAAACAGAAACGTTTGTTACCTTAAAAACCTATAATAAATATATATAACTGTGGTATATTTGTAGTTAAAAAACTTATATCGTTATTATGAATTCAAAAATAATTGCTAACGGAATCATCAGAGCCTTACTCCTTGTAACAGGTGCTTTGTTATTTTTACTCTTTTTATACCTTATCAAATCTGTATTGATCTATATAATTATAGCAGCCGTTATTGCTTTGATTGCAAGGCCAATTATTGGTTTTTTTAAAAACAAACTTAAAATCCCAAATGCAATTTCAGTTGTAATTACTATGTCTGCTTTTATTTTATTGCTTATTGGCTTGATTAGTATGTTTGTTCCATTGGTTTTGAAACAGGGCGAAAATTTATCTTTATTAAATACAACTGAGTTTAAAAATGATATAGAAAGACTCTTCAATCAGATAAATGTATATTTCTTAGACAAAGGAATTGATATTTTTGATGAACTAAAAAGTTTGGACTTGCTTTCTCATTTTAAAAATATTCCTGACTTATTCAACACCATATTAGGAGGAATAGGATCAATAAGTATGGGCTTATTTTCTGTGTTATTTATTTCGTTTTTTTTAATGAAAGACAATCATATAGCGCACAATAGTCTTTTTACATTAATTCCTGACTCTAAGGCTACAAGAGTATCAAAATCTCTAGAAACTATAAAAAGTTTATTATCTCGCTATTTTATTGGCTTGGTATTTCAAATCACAATATTATTTGTAATCTACACTACTGTTCTCTTTTCTTTCGGAATAGAAAATGCTATTGTAATTGCTTTTATCTGTGCACTCTTAAATCTAATACCTTTTATTGGTCCACTAATAGGAGGACTATTAATGTTGATTTTGACTATGACCGAAAATTTAGGATTGGATTTTCAAACAGAAATATTACCTACTACGCTTTATGTGATGTCTGGATATTTCATTGCTCAATTGATAGACAACTTTATCAGTCAACCAGTAATATTTTCTAAAAGCGTAAAATCGCACCCCTTAGAAATTTTCTTGATTATTATTATTGGAGGTTTGCTTTTTGGAGTGATTGGAATGGTGGTTGCTGTACCTTCTTATACGGCCATTAAAGTGATCTTAAAAGAGTTTTTAGCAGACAATAAAATTGTAAAATCACTGACTAAAGATTTATAAATTACTGTGAATACAAATCTCATTTCAAAAAATGTTCAAGATTTTATTGAACACAATTTAAATACGGATATCAACAAACTGATATTGAAAGGAAGTCCATTCAAAAATTGCAACATTCAAGAAATCGCACAACAGATTGAAGGAAAACAAAAATGTTCAAAAAAACTACCTTTATGGCATCTTACAAAAAACATTTTATTTCCAAAAAAAATAAACATTGAACAAACTTCTTCAGAAATAACAGCTGCTTACAAAGCAGATTTGGTTGATGGGAATAGCTTGATAGATCTGACTGGTGGTTTTGGTGTGGATTGCCTATACTTTTCTAAAAAAATAAAAAAGGTTATTCATTGTGAACTCAATTCGGAATTGTTACAATTGGTAACGCACAATTACAATCAGTTTAATATTGAGAACATTGAAACAGTACTAGGTGACAGCTTGCTTACTTTAAAAAACTCAAAACAGAAATTCGATTGGATATACATCGACCCTTCTAGAAGAAATGATGCAAAAGGAAAAGTCTTTTTATTAAAAGATTGTCTACCCAACGTTCCTGAAAATTTAGAATTTCTTTTTGAAAATAGTCAAAAAATTCTTATAAAAAATTCTCCTATTTTAGATATCACCAATACAATTCGAGAATTAAAATTTGTAAAAGAAATTCATATTATTGCCATTCATAATGAAGTAAAAGAACTGCTATTTGTCTTGGAAAAAAATTATTCTGGAATCATAGCTATAAAAACCAGAAATATTCTAAAAGAAACAACTCAATCATTTGATTTTGTATTTGACACTCCCGTATTGGCAAACTATACACTTCCAAAAAAATATATTTATGAGCCCAATGCTGCCATTTTAAAATCAGGCGCTTTCAATCAAATAGCTACACATTTACATATTGATAAGTTACACCAACATTCGCATTTATACACTTCTGACCTATTACTAGATAATTTTCCAGGTAGAAAATTTAAAATAGAGCAACAACTTTCTTACGACAAAAAGAAACTTCTAAAATTACTTCCAGATAAAAAAGCCAATATCACCATTAGAAATTTTCCTGAAACGGTCGCTCAAATACGAAAAAAAACAAAAATTAAAGACGGCGGAAATATCTACCTATTTTTCACTATGAATTGCAATAATAAAAAAGTCATACTTCTTTGTAGTAAGATTTAAAAGCAAAAAAAAAGCACTCTAACCTAAATTAGAATGCTTCCGTATTTTCTTTATTACTATCTTATTTTGTATTGTCTTTGTATTTGGGGGTTCCTCCATCATCTCCAACAATCATAGTACCCAAAGCATTGTATTTAAAATCGGTATCTCCATCAACATCGTAACCATATTCTTCAACCACTTCAGTTTTTGTAAATTTCCCGTCATCGTCATCATCTCTATCTAAATACTCTTTAAGGCCATCTCCATCTGTGTCAACTACAGTAATTTTCCCATTGGATTCAACTGTATATTCATATTTAGAAGGTACACCGTCTAAATCATTATCAACCAAATTCACATCATGCAATTCTATTTTAAAGACCAACGGAGAATTTGCAGTAATTGCCCCTGAAGCACTATTTCGATACCCCAAACCAGATGGAATAAACAAATACCCTTTTCCTGGACTGTCATAGTGAAAATCATCATCAGAACCTGTCACCAAAGTTCCTCCAACAAATTTACCAAAACCATAAGACCAACCTTGAACAACCTTCGTTAAAGAAAACCAAACTGGAAAATCTACGTTAGAATCGAAAACAGTACCATTTAATAACATTCCCTTATAGTTTACATATACAGAATCTAATAATGTTGGAGTTCCTTTACCTTTAGCATCCGTTCCTGTCTGAGTATTCAAATAATACATGGTATAATTGGTATCTGTATCGTTTGCTTCAATGTCATTTATTTCTTCAACATGGAATACTGCATTATTATCATTCAACGCCAATTGATTTACCACTGGTAAAGCCTCAGCAACATCTTCTACAAGCTCACCAATTGTCCCAATACTCTCATTATTTGTATTGTAATAATGCGTACTAAAATACTTCACTAATGAATCCTTGTCTTTAGATATTTGCGCTTCATGATCAAAATTATCTACTGCTACTCCATTTCCTTTTTTACTACAATTAACTGCAATCAAAGCTGTAATTGACAAAAAACAAAAAAATTTTATTTTATTCATTTAAATTTTTATTTAATCTTTTAGAAAGTTCGTTCAAACTCTACCAAATATATTATAATCACCTTTTAATTTTCTAAAAAACAAAACCATTCTCTCCTCAAATTTATAGAGATTGATTTTTCATTTTTTAAAGCCGCAATGTACAATTTTCCTATCTTTGTTAAAAGAGAATCTTAATATTTTAACTTTTTGTATGAGAATAGATAAATACTTGTGGACAGTGCGTTATTATAAAACAAGATCACTTGCCACAGAGGCTTGTAAAAAAGGACATGTAAAGCTAAATGAAAGCAATGTCAAACCTGCCAAAGAAGTCTATGTTGGTGAAAAACTACTTGTTAGAAAAAATCAAATTAACTATCAACTAGAAATCTTGGACATTCCAAAAAATCGTGTTGGAGCTAAACTTGTGGATTTATATAGAAAAGATACAACACCAAAAGAACAATTTGAAGCTCAAGAATTATTAAAATATTCAAAAGACTACTATCGTAAGAAAGGTGTTGGAAGACCTACAAAAAAAGACAGACGAGATATCGATGAATATATAACCGATGAAAGTGATAATTCATAAAGAAGCAGTAAAAAAAATAAACAATCAATTCCCTACTCTTTTTCCAAATCTAAAAGGATCTTTTATATCTTTGAAAACTGAAATTCAAAACAACTATGACAAATTCTATTATTCTTAGCAACGAGCAAATACTTCATAAAACGAAAAGAATTGCCTATCAAATTTTAGAAAGTAATAGTCATGAAGATGAGATCATTTTAGCAGGTATTAGTGGCAATGGTTTTATTTTTGCTACTAGAATTGAACAAATGCTAAAATCTATATCTGACTTAAAAATAACATTGTGTGAAGTGTATGTCAATAAAAAAAATCCCATTGAAAAAATCACAACTTCTATAACTTCCGCGGATTATGAAAACAAATCATTGGTTTTGGTAGATGATGTTTTAAATTCTGGTTCTACGCTAATTTACGGAGTAAAGCACTTTCTTGAAGTCCCTTTAAAAAGATTCAAAACTGTTGTTCTTGTGAATAGAAACCACAAAAAATATCCTGTAAAGGCAGATTTCAAAGGAATTTCACTTTCAACATCGCTACAAGAGCATATCCAAGTTGAGTTTAAGAAATCATCAGCAATTGCCTATTTGATATAAGTTCTCTTAATTTTTTAATTTCAAAAGATACTGAATTTCATTAGAAATTTCTGCTATAGATTTATCATTTACAGCAATTACATATGTAGATTTTTCATAATATGCTGCCCTTTCGAAAAGATGCTTTGCTATAAATTCTTTTAAATCTTCATTTGCAATCTGTGCTACCAGAGGGCGTTTGTCTTTTTCATTCAACAAACGATCATAAATAGTTTGAATTGAAGCTCTCAAATATAAGGAAACTGCTTTCTCTTGTATAACTTCCATATTCCCTGCAAAACAAGGTGTCCCTCCTCCTACTGACAATATAAAATCCGTTTCATTGCCCAATAATTCCTTTAAATACAAGTTTTCCTGTTTTCTAAAATAAATTTCTCCTTTATTTTTAAAAATTTCAGAAATACTACAACCTTCTTTGAGCTCAATATATGCATCTAAATCAACCAAATTCAAATTCAATTTTAAGGCAACATCTTTAGCCACAGCCGATTTACCACTTGCCATATATCCAACAAAAACGATCTTCATAATTCAATCTATTTAATAAAATTTTCAAAGTACAAATATCACTTAAAAAATTACAATAAAAAACTTGTCAACTTAAAATATGGTTATATATTTGCACTCGCAATCAAAGATTGTAATTGACCTGGTAGCTCAGTTGGTAGAGCATCTCCCTTTTAAGGAGAGGGTCCTGGGTTCGAGCCCCAGCCCGGTCACATTTAATAAAAAGCCTTTCATTTACATGAAAGGCTTTTTATTTTACTTAATGTCTCGTCTTAAATAAATTGAAGATCAAGTATAATTCTAAAGCTGATAATAACTACAGAAAGTCAGAAATGTATTTTAATAAACAGTTATGATTGAACATTAATCAAATTTTAGGATATAAAAAACCTTGTTGATTTAAATCAACAAGGTTTTTATCATAGAAACAAATCTGGTTCTTAACCAAAATTAATAAAATTACATTAATTAGTCATTCCAATGTTCATCTATTACTTTTTGAATGTGAGGATAATTAGTATCCTCTTCATTTAACTCAACTCTTTTAGCTGCCAAGTCTTTTTTTAATGTTGCTATAATTTCTTTATGTTTCGCACTTCCATAAAGATTGTTCATTTCTTGTGGGTCTTTTTCTAAATCGTAAAATTCCCATCCAGCAGGCGTTTCCTTCCATACTGGCACTTGAAAAACATTT
>Ga0105356_10002346_pt1 | contig 18886 bp, 16 predicted proteins | sample GOMGulsemesocosm_3_FD_83502 | JGI IMG/M metagenome (GOLD analysis project Ga0105356, IMG submission 83502) | Methane-oxidizing microbial communities from mesocosms in the Gulf of Mexico - GOM9D Gulf of Mexico | ecosystem: Environmental > Aquatic > Marine > Cold seeps | place: Gulf of Mexico... | reverse complement strand
CCTCGGGTAAATAGAAATCAGTTTGGTGGCTATTTGATGTCGCGATTAACGCCGCTAAATGTGCGCCCGCAGAGCGTCCCATTACCGCTACCTCACCTTGTTTAAAGCCATAATCATCCGCGCCTGCAATGATAAAGTTAATAGCGTCGTTAACATCTCGAACAGGTGCCGGGAAAGTCGCTTCGCCGCTAAGGCGATAATTAACCGCGGCAATGGCATAACCTTCTTTAAGAAAGCTGGTTGCCAGCACGCCATTGCGTTCAATAAGTTCATCTTTAGAACCGCGCATCCACGCACCACCATGTACCCAAATCAATAACGGTAACTCGGTAGTAACCTTTTGCTGAGGAAGGTATAAATCAAGCTCTAGCTGTCTATCCCCGATGGTTTTATATACTAAGGTAGTAGTGCTGTACGCTTTGTTGGTGACAGTGGTATTTTTATCAGTAGCAGCGGTAAATGTTGACGCAAGCACCATTAATAAAGCGGTGAAGTATTTCATCGAAATCCTTTGTTATTTCTATTGGTAATAACAAAGGATAATAAAAGGAATAAGGATATTTAGCTATAGCATAAAAAGATTATATACAAAATCAATATAGTGGTTTGTTACGCGAGTGGTAACCCTGTTCTAATACCCTTGTTAATTGTGCCACTTGAGTGCTGATACGTTCAATTAATAACAGCTCACTAAAGCGAGAGAAGTCGTCTATATACCAGGCAGACTCAGCCGATTGCTTACCGCTGGCGAGTTCTACATAATTCAACCCTAGCTCTAGCGCATCTTGCTTGCTACTGGTATCACTACTTAAACTGGCAACAAAGGGGATCAGCTTATGGTTAGCCGCCACGATAAAAGCAATGTCCTTAGCCATTAACAAATAATCTAATTGTAAATTAAGTTGGCGAATACTCGCTGCTGTAGTTTGATAATTAGCGTTAAACGTTAGCCTATGCTCTGGCCATAAGGCACTTAGATCACGATTTAGAATACCTAGCATCACCAGCAGATTATTACTATTAAGCCAAAAATATTCGCTATCATTGGCTTGCACTACCTTTTCACCCTTGGGCATTATCGCCTGCGCGATATCAATATCAACAATACGAATATTGCTTTGCCTAAGACTTGGGTAGATGTCTAACTCAGGCTTCACCGCACTGATGCCAACCACAGCGTCAAAAGAGTCAAACCGATGGCTACTATGTTTACGTAACCAACTAGCAATGCGATTTATCGGCAAGCGCTTAGGTGGTAAATAACTGATCTCGATATTAGTCCCTTGCACCATAGCTTTACTTAAGCTGTAACTCATTGGACTCACGGTAGCAATATTCCCCTGAGCTGCGGCTAGGTTGGCCGATATGCTAAGTAACAAGAGTAAAAACAACATGAGATAAACGCTATATTTATTGATCAATACCATTTGCTATCCTTTTTTATGTGACAAACTATAACTAACGATAGCAAACACAAACCATACGCATGCGACTAATATAATTGCTGGCCCTGTTGGTACTGCCCATAACATATACATGGGTAATAGTACGCCAGTTAAAGCACTGGAGGTGGCAATAACTATTGACCAAACTAGCATGCCTTGTAAATTATGCGCTAATAAACGCGCACTGGCGGCAGGTATTAGTAATAATGCGCCAACCAATATCGCACCAATTATTTTTACCGCGGCTACGGTCATTAACGCAATCAGTAAGACAAAACTATAATCATGTAGCTTGGTATTAACGCGTAGGCTCTTAGCTATTTCTGGAGACAAAGCGGTTAAATAGGCTTTATTAGAATATTTAAAACCTAAGGTGGTGATCAGCACAAACATCACAAACAAAATAGCAATATCTTGGCCATCGGCGGTAAGCACTGAGCCAAATAATACTTGCTCAACTAAATGCGCATTTACCTGTTTAGCGACAATCATCAGTAATGCGGCACCAAGTGCTAACGCAAAAGCTAAAAACACGCCGATTAATGCGTCATAAGGTACGGTAGTTCTGCCGCGAACCCATTGTAACGTGAGCGCAAAAATTATTGAAAAAGTAAACAAGCTGATCCACGGTGCGGTGACGGATTCTCCTAATAATATACCGATTGACACCCCGGTTAGCGCCGAGTGGCCAACGGCTTCCGATAAAAAAGCTAAACGCTTAACTACTACTAGTGTGCCGAGTGCACCTAATAATGGTCCGAGCATTAAGCAGGCTAGAAAGGCGTTAACTAAAAAACCATAGCTAAACATTTCAGCTAACCAACCTTGAGCGGCTAGCGAAGAAAATACTTGATGAAGTCTATCTAACATATCAGTGGTCTTAGGCCATATTGGCCAAATCTAAAGGTGAAGCATTTTGCTTTAACAACGTAAATATCTGCTGCGCAGACCCTACTTGAACGAGTTTTCCATCGATGTAGGCAACTTGTTGGCAATAACTCGCCACCACAGGCCAATGATGCTCAACCATTAATATGGTTTTGCCGGTTTGATGATAATCACTCAAGATATCTAAAATTAATTGATGACCTTGCTTGTCAACACCCGCGAGAGGTTCATCTATTATCAACATATCAGGCTCATTAATCAGTGCACCGCACAGCAGCACTCGTTGACGCTCACCCGTTGATAAGGTACCAATCCGCTTATCGGAAAAATGACTGATCGCAAACTTGGCCATGGTTTGGCTTATTCTTTGATTGCGCTTATACCTTAACCACACCGTCCTGTTTTCACAGACAATACGCAAATAATCTAAAACGGTAATGGGTAAAGTAGCATCGAACGGTGCTAATTGTGGAACATAGCCAATGGAACCTATTTTTCCTTGATGCCAGTCGAAACTAATCAGCCCTTGATGTGGCACTAAGCCAAGTAAAGCTTTTAATAACGTTGATTTTCCGCCGCCATTGGGCCCAACAATCCCCATCCAACATCCGGGTTCTACGGTTAGATTAAAATTTGATAACAAAATATTTTGTTCAATGTTAACGGTCATATCATCACAAACCACGCTCGGTGACGAGCACGGCAGTTTAAGGTTACTACTAGCCATTAACTCACCTTATTGGCAGCATAAACTAACGCTTCGGTTAGCTTATTAATATTGTGTCGCATCGCTTGCTCTACCATTTCTTTATGATATTCACCATGGGTCATATGAGAGAAGTGGTAAACTTTAATGCCGGTCTCTTGCTCAATAACATCAATATAACTGTTGGCCATATTTAGCTCGGTAAACAATACATCGATATCGGCTTTTCTAATTTCATCAATGGTTTTTTGCAGTTGTGCAGCACTCGGTTTAATCCCGTGTGCTGGCTCTACTACCGCAGATACCGTTAACCCAAACTCTTGTAAAAAATAACCGTAAGCGTTGTGCGTACTGGCAATTTTAACTTTACTTAAGTCTTTTTTAATCAGAATGGTTTGGATGTTTCTTTTCAGCGAACGCAATTTTTTAGCATATAAAAAGGCGTTTTTACTAAAGTACTTGGCATTGGTTGGATCAAGTTTACCCAGTGCTTTGGCAACGCTATACACTTGACGGATAGAAGCATCGATCGAAACAAAGGTATGCGGATTATATTTATCGCCATGGCCTAATAACGGCACATCTTTATTGGCGTAAATCACGGTTAAATTATGTGGCTTAACTCTATCCACTGCGATCATAGCGAAATCATCATGACCAATACCATTAACAACTAGCGCATCTAGCTGATTCAAACGTTCGATATCTGCAGGGTTTAACGCATAGTTATGCGGATTGAAGCCAGACGCGATTAACGGCAAAACACGGCCTTTTTCGCCAAGGATATTGGCGACATATGAATAATACGGGTGGAGTGTAATACCTACCGTTAGCACTTTATCAGGCTGCTGTGCGCTAACTTGTCCGGAAAGAGTAAATACGAGGGTTAATACTATCCGCAATGTAGCAGGTAATGCTAAAAATAAGTTAATCCAATGTTTCATATTGTTATTTCTCATATGTCTAAAACTTTACTATGCGCAGCGGAAAACCACAGCTTTCCGGCTTGACAAAAATTGTCATCATGCACCGGTAGTTCGTCAGGGTGCGCACTGCGGTGTTCATCAACACTCGCTTGCCATTGCACCTGCCAATGTTGCTCAGGTAATTTAATCAGCCGCAAAACCGCTTGTTGTTGTATCAACACAAAACAATTTTCACTCGGTGCTAGCACTTGCTGTGAAGAGAACGGCTCTACTTCATATTCTTGTAAATCATTGAGTGTTGGTGCTTGGCTAAGTAAGCCAACGTCTTGCAACATCACTATTTCATCACTGGCAATACTTAGCTGAATAGCTAAATTACTCAATTGATTTGGTAGCCGTAGCGCCTGCCTTTCTTTATGCACGGTTGTCCATAACAATATAACTGCTAATAGCAGCACCGCGAATAACGTTAAGAAAAAGTACCGGTTTTCTAACCGGCCACCGTTAGTAGCAATAATTTCGCGGATAACTGGCTCTAGCATCGGTGGTTTATTGAAGTTCGGCATAATCAAATTCTGCTGGGCTCTCATGACCGGGGTCAAAGACAATATAATATTCTCCTTGAGGTAAAGTGAGTGTAACGCTACCGTCGCTAGCGGTAATAACCGTTAGCAATAATGTATCGTCATAAGAAAATACTTTAAGTTTAACGTTACCGGCTAAACTCGCGTCGCTATAGCCGGCTTCACAAACCAATTTGGACTTAACTTGCTGATTGCCTAAATGACTATTTTTCGGCTTGCTTTCTTGTTGGTGGTAATGGCAGCTTAAGGTTGGAAAATGCGCATTCGCCTTGCTGCAAAGCAGCAAGGGAAATAATGCTAACAAAGGCAAACCAGCGATAAAACTAGCTTTATTATTCATAAATCACTTCAAAAGCATAATATACACGAGTGATATCGTAATCCGCTTCTGGGTCTGTACTCTTTTTCTTGTGATTCACTTTCAACATATAACGACCACCTTGAGTAAAGGTAACGTTAACGATCCCTTCATGGTTAGCGTTAAGCTCAAACACTTGAGGTTGTTGTTGATATTGTGGCGCTTCTTTTTCAATGGTTACAGCTAAACCTTCAACTGGTTGCCCATTAAACAACAACTTCATGGCAATATTTTCACCCGTGACATAATCAGCAGGATGAGTAACCGGCACGAGTTCAAAACCAGTATTTTTTGCTTGCAGCACCGTATTAGTGGGCGCTTGGTTGGTTACATAAGACATCGCGATGGTGAAGTACTTTCCGGTTTCTAAATTTTTACCTTCCTTGGGCATTTGTGCAAGTGCCACTGATTTTTTAGCGCGTAATCTTTTCTTAGTGTCACGTTTACCAACGGTATAACGAGAAAAATATGAAGGGCCACGTTCATAAGTCAAGCTATAAGTACCTTGCTCTTCGATAGCTAAATCAAACGTCGCACGGCGCTTACCTTCAAAATACGGGCCTACTCTTCGTATTTTTTTACCATCAACCCCATAAACGTTAACGCCATTGCTTGGCATGGCGAAATCAGGTCTAAATGGGGTATGTGATGCGGTAACATCAACAGATACCTGGCTAGGTTTATCACTATCAACAGTAAAATAACTAGGCCAAATATAGATGTCGTGCGCAAGACTTTGAAACGTTGACAAGGCGAATACGCAGCCTCCCAGAAGAGTTGCTAATTTATTTGCTTTCATTACTTAGTTCCTAGGTTAATTGTTACTGGGCCTATTTCTTTATCAGCCGCTATTTTGTATACCATTTGTTGGTCATTTACATTTATCGCCTGCTTTAACAACGAACGACCACCATCTTCTCGCACCACTTCAATAAATAAGTTAAATTGCTCAACGTCATTAATATCGAATTTTTTCTTATAGATATCAGGGCCCTTGGTTGCGCCCGTTACGCCATCTGGCGCTGTTCCATATCTGCCCTGTTTACGCCACCAACGGCGAATATCAACTAACCATTTGTCTTTACGGCCTTTTTTTAAGTGCCATAATAATAATGTTTCTTTTTTCTTATTGCTTTCGATCCAAATAGCAACATAAGGGTTGTGGTAATTAGCCGTTGTAAAGCTTGGCAGCTCAAATTTCAGCTCCATTTGCTGAGCTTGAGCCTGATCTTGTGCAGCGACACTGCCCATTAAAAGAACTAACATCAATATAACTTGTTGTACCATTAAGACTTCCTCCTAGTGCATTAAAAGCACTGCAAAAATAAAAATACTGCTACCCATTAACATCGAAATATTCGCGGGAACTCGTTCAAGTCGATTAACAATCACTAACCAAAAACCACTCAGACAAAACAGCAACATACATACCGCACTAATATCTGATACCGCTCGCCAAAAGCCGGTAACATGTTTTGCACGGTGTAAATTATTGAACATAGCCACCGTAGAAAGCTGTCGGTGATCAATTGAGATCAGCTGGTCTTCAAAGAACACTTCAACCACGGTTGAGCCATTCGGTCCGCTTAGATCTATGATCAGTAATTCATCGTATTCATCCCACTCAATGGCAAAATCAACGCCCCGGATCTGATGTTCTTTAGCTAACCACTGTAATAAAATAAGACTATGTGAACTGTGATTTTGCGGCCAATCTGGCAGTTCTATTGCCCAACGGGGTAATAATATTTCAGTCCGTTTATTTTCAACCTCACCTACTTCTAATTCAGGATGATTTAATAAAATGCCGGTAACAGCAAAAAACACCATTAATATCAGCACGGGTAATGCACTATAAATGTGAATTTTTCTCATGGTGCCGGTCACTTGATTCATCGGGATTTGGCGTTGGTGATGTGGAATTGCAAATTGATTACTACCTTGAAACGATTGCTTATATTAACTGAGCGCTAATTTTACTAGTAAAGAGAGGTAAACTTCAATACCATATGATAATAATTTTCATTTAGATTCGTATTTGTATTGAAATACCTAAATAGAAGGCTGATGAAACCAGCTAATCGCCCTAAACTTATATTTAAACCGGTAGCTAGATTCATGCCTGATATCGCTAAATGCTTGAATATAATTAATATCACTATCATTGCGCTGTCGCTACTGCTGTCAACATTAGCCATGTCTATTAACAATAGGCATAGCGACAGCGAATCAGCGTTAAACACCGAACATGCCACTTGGTTGGTGAGCGTAGATTACAAAACACTCGGTGATAGTCGCTTATGGTTCGTAAAGCCAGCTTTGGGTGGCGGGATCATTGTTACTGACAACATTGGACAGGTTCACAATATAATCAGTGCTAGACATTATTGGATTTTTACCCGCGGCCAATCTGTGTTATTCGCGTTAATCATTAGCGCCTGCACAGTAATGATACTTTTGATGATTAGCGGTAATTACTTACGCTTAGTCGCGGCGAGTGCACTGGTTATATTAATGGTAGTAAAGTTGGGGGTTAGCTCGCTATTTTCACTTGAACCGAGCGCTCCCCTGCCATTAAGTTGGCAAATTATGCTCTTAGTATGGCTGGCAATAACTTATTGGCTAGCCAACCAATCATTACTAAAGCATAGCAGTACTAGCGATACGCTTATTGCTTACGCCAGCCAATCGGGTAGTGCGATGTCACTCGCCAAACGGCTTAAAAAGTCATTAGTACACAGTACTGATGTGCGCTGCTTTTCAAGCCTTACCCCCAGTTGTTTGACGCAATATAATGAAGTGCTATTTATCGCCAGCACCTACGGCGATGGTCAGCCACCAGAGAAAGCCCAAGGCTTTATCCGGAAACTTAGCGCCTTTGACGCCTATGCTCAACACGTGCCCTTTTCAATTCTGGCCTTAGGCGATAGCCACTATCCTCACTTTTGTGCGTTTGGTCATCAACTCAATCAATTACTTACCGGTAAAGGCGCAACTGCAATGTTTGATACGGTTGAAGTTGATAAACTTGATAGTGTTACTATTGGCAATTGGTGGCAGAAAATATCAAGCTTACGTCAGTGGCAATCCCAAGACATTGAGCAAGTGTTTTTGCCCCTAACGGTGACTAACAATAGTTGTTTAAATAGCAGCCAAGTGCATCGTCAAGCGCACCTACTGCAATTTTCTAGCCCGCAACTTAGTTATCAAGCGGGTGACTTATTAGAAATAGTGCCAAAGATAACGCCGCTCGTTTGTGAAAATATCATTGCCCAACTTGGCTTTGATAAAGCGCAAGCCGTTAGCATCGATAAGCAAACAATGCCGTTAAACCAAGCAATGGCTACGCGAGAATGGCAAGGAGAAACCGCGGATACTGCACAACAATTAATTGACCAGCTAAAGCCTTTATCACCGCGGGTGTATTCAATTGTTAGTGCCCCGCACCAACAGCATCTTGATATTTTTGTTCGTAGCCACCAGCGCACTGATGGTAACTCAGGCATAGCGTCTAGTTATTTGTGTGCATTAGATAAGCAGCACGTAATTCAAGGCAATATTCGTCATCATCCAAACTTTCATTTACCCAGTGATGAAGTACCCTTAATTCTTATCGGTGCGGGTACGGGAATTGCCCCGTTAATGTCATTTTTACGACAAAGATCTAAGCCAAACTCAGTACATAAATCAGGACTTAAATCAGAACAAGAAACAGTACACAAAATCTCTACCAAACACTGGCTGTTTTTTGGTGAACAATATCAAGATAGCGACTTTTATTTTAAAGATGAAATAGGTGAATTAACCGCTCAAGGCGTGATAACGCAGTTAAGTTTAGCGTGGTCACGTGACGCCAATGCTAGCTATATTGGTGAGCATATTGAACAGCAACAAGTGCCATTACTTCAGTGGATTAATGAACTGGGTGCGTCAATCTATGTGTGCGGTAATCAACAGGGTTTTGGTGACAGTGTTTGCGCGATATTAAGTGATATTATCGGTAGTGAACCGTATAGTGAAATGAAACAAAATGGTCGTTTACGTACCGATTTATACTAGGGGCTGTTGATCTTTCGCGGTTAAATTTTGTTCGAGATAAAAGCGTTTTAATCGCGGCGAGTAGTTTTAGCCTAGTCATTCTAAGCAAATACTACTCAACAATGAGTAAAGCGCTTTTAGCCGAATCCTTCGGACAGCGTTTGTTGGGTATTTTTACGGCGTTATCGCCTTTTTATGTGGAACAACCACATGACAAAGGCTCTGCCTTGTATAAATACCCAACAATTCGCTGCAAAAACAATCTCGAAAGATCAACAGCCCCTAATGATTTGGCTCACTTTTCATTGTTCCTTTCTTTATCCTTTATTGATCTTTTATTGAACTTTCCTTGCACTTGGAATGAGGCTGACATTCTAGGGTGTTAATCAATTCAGGCTTAGCTAGATCCTAGCGGTTATCGCCTTAATCCCAAGACAAAAAAGCCCAAATCCACTAGGATCCGGGCCTTTATTACGTTAATTAATTACGTTAATAATGGCGCAATATATTAAAAGATATAGCTTAAATTAACGCTAAAACTACGTCCCGGCTCTGAATATCGTTTGTAACCATTTTCTGATACACCACCGAAGAAACCTCCACTACCTGGGCGGATACTATTGAGTACTTCCCAACGGTAATACTCTTTATCGGTGAGGTTGTAGGCTGCAGCTGTTAGCGTGATATTATTAGACACTTCATAGAAAGCCGTTAAATCAAACACCGTATAAGAATCTGGATAATAAGCGGGACCACTGCCATTGTTCAATGAAGTGAAGCTTAAATCATCATTTTCTTCAATTTTATCAAACCATAGAGTATGTAATTCTACTCCCCATTGATCGTTATCCGCTTGATAACCTAAACTCCATGAGCCTGAATCGGGTGCCGCGGTTTCAAGCATATCGCCGGCATCATGATCACCAGCTAAAGCGTTTTTATATTCACCGTCAATGGTGGCATAAGTAATTCGGGTATATAGGTTATTAGTAAACGCATAGATAGCATCGAGTTCAATACCTTGCACATCAACTCGACCCACATTTTCTGGCTTAGCATAATCATCTGCTGAGATTGTTGTTTCAATGAGCCCTGCGCGAGTCGCTTCATCATAGGTTACATCAATGCCGTAAGGGAGTAACAAGGTAACATTTTGAATAAGATCTTCGTATCGGGTTTTATATGCCGTTAGCGTAACACTGGCTCGCTCTGTCTCAAGCTTATAGCCTAACTCAATGCTTGATGACTTTTCGGCATCCAGCTCTGCATTCGCTACGGTATCGAGATCGATATAACTCATGGCGGTATTTTTATCGGTAATAACCTCGCTGCCATCGGTACCTAAATATAACTGTTGAGCAGATGGCGCTTTATAACCTTGACTGTAACTGGCTAAAATATAGTGATTAGGCAAAAATTCATATTCCCCAATTAATTCACCAACAACGGCGCTAAATTTTGAACCAACAACACTGGTCCCTGAAGCGTCACCGAAGGTATCAGATACTTCTGGACTGTATTTTGTTGAGTCGTAACGAAACGCTGCATTTACGCTTAGCTGGTCAGTGATTTTCATTGTATCATTGACATACACGTTGAATACGGCAGTTTCAGTTTCAGGCACCCAAGCAGCATCACGTTCAGGGTAACCATCACGATAGCCTGAGCTATCCGTTAAATCATTATAGCGACGATCCCAACGGACATTTTCTATATCACTATTTTCCCACGTTACTCCGTAAACCAAATGATGAGAGATATCACCCTCAATAAATTTTTCAAAATCGACATGTAAAGCGGTTGAATTTTGCTCGGTACTACGATCTTCTCGACGCAAATAGGAAAGACCTCGACTAGTATAACCAAAGCTGGTTACACCTGATGTAAATAACACTTGCTGATCTAATGTTGCAGCAAGGCTGTCAAATGCAATGTTGTCGGCATAATCCCACTTGTAAAAAAGCCCGTAACGGCTTTTATTATTCTCATCATAAGTGTCAAAATCATAATAAGTGGCGGTGTTACGGCTTAGCGGATTACCTTCAACAGTACGATCAGTTTGATCGAATAACACACCAATACGCTGACCTTCAGCAAATTCATAGGAAAACTTTGCCAATATTGATGCTGATTTTATTGAAATTGGATTGGCCACTTCTGTAGCCGATGCTACTTCAGTTATGGCTTCCCCTGAATCATGCGCTTTGGTTTCATCACCGTCGCGTAGGGTATATTGTAATAACGACTCCAAACTACCACTGCGATTAGCAATCGTAAAATTTGCTAAGCTGGTATTTGAACGAGTATCGTTTTCCAGTTTCAATTTAACCATGGTGTCGTCAGCTTCGGTGAGGAAATCACTGGCATCATGAGTGGTATAAGCAACAGATCCCGCTAAAGCATTGCTGCCATTAACGACTGAGCTAGGGCCTTTAGTAATAGTCATAGTTTTTACATGCTCGAGCTCTACCTGACCACGGGTTGAATCATACATTCCGTACGCAGAGAATGAGGCTGGAGCGAGTGTTTCACCCAAAGAAATACCATCTACAGTTACCGCGACCGCGTCACCTTGCAAACCGCGTATATTGAAACCATTATCACCAAAGCGATTACCGGCATCATTTACCTGAACACCTGGAATATAACGCGTAGTATCTTCTATATTGCTCAATGACTTTTTACGGATATCATCGGCACTAATTTTTTTGATGGTATGTGAAATACTGTTCTCGTTTTGTGCTTCTACCACCGTTATCGCGAGTTGTTGTGTATTGCTGGTATTTTCTACGTTATTCACAGCCTTGGTATCATTAACACCATTAACACTCGCGGCATTTGTTGTTCCAGCGGCTAAAGCTGCAATAAGGGCGCTATAAAGCCTACCCTTGCCTGTTTTTAGATTCATAGTTATTCCTATTAATAGTAAGTTTTAAAGAGCTAAGTTATTTTTGAGACTGAGTATTCGGTTAGTTGGCGAGGATTTTAACGTTAACAATCCTATCTCCTCTGTTCCTTTTTTAGAGAGCGATAGCGGGCGTTCATCGAGCTTAAACGGGATCACTATTTTTTCATGTCTGCCATGTTCTCGCGCTACTTCGGCAAGAAGCTTATATTGCCCGGTGGGTAATTTTTGCCCAAAGTCATTCCTGCCATTCCAACTAATACGGTATTCACCTGGTCGACGGGTCGGGCGCGCAAAACCGTCTAGTAAGCTAGGGGCTTTACGGCCTTGTACACGCCACCAAGAACGATTCTCTTGCATCCACCGTTCGCTTTGTCCCAGTATCAATAAGTTTTTCACTACCTTACCTTGTTGATTGGCAACCCAAAGAGCGACATAAGGTTTTCGATATTCCGCGGAATTTATCTTAGGTAATGAGAAGCTGATTTCAGCTTGATAAGCGTGATCACTTTTTGTAGCTTGACTACTCGATTGGTGAAAATGTTGATACCAATTATTTGAGGCGTAGTGACGGCCATCACTGTCGATCAATAATGCGGCATATTGTGGATGTTTTTGTAACCAATCTAAGGCGATTGAAATTTCGGTTGCCGCTAATGCAGTAGCTAGGGCGTCTGCACTGGCCGCATCTTCAGCCTTAACAATAGCAGTAACGGGGTTATGCGTTGGCCAACCATCACGTGGTGATAAAATATGGCTGTACGAACGTCGCCCGATATGGCGAGCGCGGCTTTGATGACCACTGTATGCGAGTGCTCCAGTAGTAATAGCATAGGTTCCTAAGCGATGTTCTTGGCTATCATCAATATTATTGGGTCGTGCAAGACCCACTAACCAATTCGGTGTATTGTTATTAGAATGTTGCCAGTAAACACCATCGCCGCCGATATCAATTTTTATTGCGCTTGCCTTAGTCGCTGTGGCTAAAGCAATTTTCATCGCCTGATCTAAAATATAGCCTTTAGCAATACCACCCAAATTCCAAGTAAAATCATCATTACGCTTAGCGGCTAACAAGTCTTTACCGGTGTATTGGCTCTGCTGTGCTTGCCTAGCGGTTGCGCGAATATCTACTCTATTTGGTCGCTGTTGCTCTGTTTCAAACGATTGCCACAGGGTTATCACGTTACCTAATCGGCAACTAAAAGATTTAGGCAGTTTTTGTTGCCAAGACTCACACAAATGTATTACCGCTAACAAATCTTTTGAAATTTTACCGTTATTGATATGACCTTGTTGATTTAGTTGACTAATTTCAGAGTTACTATCGTAGCTGCTGAATATTTTTTCAAGCCGCTTTATTTCAGCAAGCACGGCTTCTTCTGCCTGGCTAGCTTGCTCTTTTGGCGCTTTAATAAACATTTCAAACGAAGTGCCCAAAACGTTCGTCGCAGTAAACTGGTGTAGATCAACTTGGTTAGCAAGTAAACTGGTTGAAAAGACAACGCTAACCAACCACAGCCCAATGGCACCCAGCAATGTATTCAATGAAATAAACACGGAGTTATTCACCTATATCAGCGCTTGAAATTTCACCATCGTCATTTTTATCCCAACGAGTAAAAATACGTTTACCTGACAATTGAAATTCATCAAAGGTCATTTGGTTGTCTTCGTTGTCGTCTAACACACCAAAACGGACATAAGTTTGCTTTATTTGTCCACGGCGACTGGTTTCAATGGTTTGATCGACACGGTCTTCAAATTCTGCTAGATATTCAGCTGAACTCAATTCGCCATCTCTATTTTCATCCGTTAGATAAAACGCTGAGCGCCGCTCACTATCAAATTCAGATCGAGATACCGTACCGTCATCATTTGCATCATAAATATCCATCATCCCCTTCAATGAATGCGAGGTTGGCATTCTGATATATGAAAGAGGTTTTTTACTGTTCCATTGATACCTAGACTTTTTGTCGCCATAAGCGCCTTTGGGATCATCGCTATTAATGATGCCATCGCCATTGGTGTCCCATCGTGTAAACACACGACGGCCTGACGTTTCATATTCAGTCCATACAATCACGTTATTATCATTGTTATCTAACGCGTTAAAACGCTTTTCAGTTTGTTCAATATGCGCAATTCTTCCATTTTCATAGCGTTCATCTAGTCTGTTTTCAAACTCATAAACGTACTCTTCTGCATCTACTCTAGTATCGCCATTACTATCTGTTAAATTAAAACGTGCAGAACGCCAGTCATTATATTCGGCCCAGGTTACTTTTTGATCGTCATTGGTGCTGTACAGCACTAGTAACTGCTGTAAACGTTTATCACTCATTGGTCTGGCGTGATGGCCGCGTTTATCTTTCTTTACTTTTTCGCGATCTTTTTCAGTTAACGCTTGCGCTGTTTTCGTCACGACTTCTTCTACCGAAGACGGAGATTGGCTTGCTGTACAACCGGTTATAAATACCAAGGCTATTGAAGCAAAAGTTATATTTTTCATTATGATTGATCTCTTAATTTATATTTTTAATTTAATTTAATTATTGTTAAATACGAGTACGCATTGTTGATTGCCTGTACTCGACCTAGTTATTTGCGCCCTTTTAATTAAGTTATTTGAACCGCTAGATAAAAAGTAGAATCCCCTCATCAAGACTGCTTCAACTTGTATAAAAACAAAAGCGACTCAATGATAATGATAATGATTACCATTTGCAATAAGTTATTGGTTGTTCGCTAAGAAAATTAGCGTATCTATGGAAAAGGACAAACAGCCGAGTGATTTATCAACCCTTTCTTTTCTGTCTCGATGAGGTAGAGCATTAAATTCTGTAGCACATTGTTGATATACATTAGGTTATTAATTCTAAAAATAAGGGAGGGTTAGCATTGGTTAAATAAAGCGAACAGACAGTCATCATATAAAACGAGTCAACGATAAGGTTTTCTTTACAAACAAGCCCCTGCCCTGACTATCAGGCTATTCTATGTGTTGTCTCCGAGCACAAAAAAATACCCAGAGGATAATAAACGATTAGAGTAATTTTAACGAAGAACACCCAATTTCAAAAAAGTTACCATATGACGATTAGCCGCTATTTTTCACTAGACAAATAGAACGGATGCTAACAAGGGTTTTTAAAAAAAGTTAACTATACTAATTAAGCTAAACGGAATTAATTAACGTCTTTCAGGGTTGATGTATATAGCTTCATGCTCAGGATTAATGAGGTGTTAATATGTTTGAAAACATGACATTCAAAACCAAATTACTCGCCAGTTATGGCTTTATATTGTCTTTAATGACTATTATTGCCGTTATTGTTTTTTTCAGCGTGAGATCACTCACTAATAACTTCTTCTGGGTTGACCATACTCACAATGTACTTGCTACAGCATCAAGTATTGAAGCTGCTGCTGTTGACATGGAAACTGGCATGCGAGGCTTCTTACTCGCAGGCAAAGAAGAGTTTTTAGCCCCCTACAACAACGGGAATAAAAGCTTTAATTCGCTGGTAAAATCGTTAACTAAAACAGTTTCTGATAACCCCGCCCAAGTTAAATTATTAACAGAGATCTCCACCACTATTGCTAATTGGCAACAACAAGTAACAGAACCCGTAATCCAGCTTAGAAAAGACATTGGCGATGCTAAAACCATGAATGATATGGCCGCAATAATCAGCCAAGCGCGAGGTAAGCAGTATTTTGATAAGTTTAGGCGGCAGCTAGCGACATTTATTGACAAAGAAAGAGTACTGATGGAGCAGCGTCAAAAACAAGCTAAAAGGAGTACCAATCTAAAAGAATTAAAGAAACTAAATGCTTGGGTGGAACATACATACAAGGTTATTGCTACCGCACAAGCAATTGTTGCTGCCGCAGTAGATATGGAAACAGGTATGCGTGGTTACTTACTCGCTGGTAAAGAAGAATTTTTAGCACCCTATCACAATGGGAATAAGCAATTTTATCAGCTAATTGCTGAACTAAAACAAACCGTGTCAGACAATCCAGCCCAAGTTGCTCTACTCGAGCAAAGTAAAAAAACCATCGATGACTGGATATCTCTGGTGGTTACCCAGCAAATAGACTTACGCCATGAGATTGGTGATTCCAAAACCATGGATGATATGGCTGATTTAGTCGCGGAAGCCAAAGGGAAAGTTTACTTTGATAAATTTAGAGAGCAAATAAAAACCTTCAAAGATAGAGAAAGTCGCTTAATGAGTTTGCGTAATAATGAGCTTATATCAACTGAATCACTGGTTATCAATATCACGGTAATAGGAACCGTTATAGCCATTTCACTAGGAGGGTTTATTGCTTTTTGGTTGACCCGCTATGTGATGGCTTTACTGGGTGGTGAGCCAAGCTATATCGCTGATATGGCCAAACAAGTCTCTGCAGGAAATTTATCGTTAAATTTAACAAAATCGGTGAACGACCATGGTATCTATGCCGATATGAATAGTATGGTTGCAACCTTACAACAAAAATCTAAATTAGCGCAAGGTATCGCTTCTGGTGAGTTAAACATCGCTGTTCAGCTCGCCTCTGAGCAAGATACCCTTGGCGTTGCGTTTCAGGGAATGATCTCTAATTTAAATGATGTATTGGGTCAAACACAACAAGCCAGTGTTGAAATAGCCGATGCTAGCTCAAGTGTTTCATTAAGTAGTAATTCGTTATCTGATGGTGCAGTAACTCAAGCAACCAGCCTAGAAAATATTTCTTCTTCACTTAATCAACTATCAACCCAAATAAATCTCAATGCTGAAAATGCCAATCAAGCTCAAGATCTTGCCGAAAAAGCGCAAAAAGAAACGCAATTGGGTAGTAATAAAATGAAAGAGATGATCACCGCCATGGCCGAAATCTCAACGTCTAGTCAAAGTATTTCAACGTTTATCAGTACTATTGATGAAATAGCTGAACAAACCAATTTATTAGCCCTAAATGCTGCTATTGAAGCAGCACGGGCTGGTGAACAAGGGCGTGGCTTCGCCGTTGTTGCTGATGAAGTGAGGAATTTAGCGGCAAGAAGTACCGAAGCAGCTGCTGAAACAGCTAAACTAATTTCAGGTGCCGTAGAGAAAACGAAGATCGGCAATGCCATAGCAACGCAAACGTCTGAGAGCTTAAACGACGTATTTGAAAGTATTTCAAAAACCTCCGAGTTGGTTGAAATGATAGCGGTAGCAAGTACTGAACAAGCAACAGGTGCTACTGTAATCAATGAAGGTGTCGCAGAAATAGACAGTGTTACCCAGCAAAATAGGGACGCTGCACAAGGAGGCGCAGCAGCAGCTGAACAGCTATCGCATCAAGCTCGGCAGTTACAATCTATGCTTGCTCAATTCAAATTAAAAAATTAATGGTTGAAATATAAAGAGATTATAAGAGAGTAACAACATGAAAGCATTAATAGGTATCAGCAGTTATTGTCTGTTTTGTGCAACGTCTATGTCGAATGAACTTAATATCTATGGCCAAGCACATTTATCTATCGATAAGATTGATAATGACATCAACTCGAGCACCCATGTAACTAGTAATTCTTCACGCTTAGGTTTCAATGGCAACTATGAGATATCCAATGATCTCTTTGTGATTTTTCAATATGAATCTGGTGTTGATCTTACTGCCCAAGGAGGAAATGATGGCAATGGTAGCGCAGAATCATCAGGACAAATATTTACCAAAGGCCGACCTTCCTACCTTGGGATTAAAGGTCACTTTGGTGAAGCATTAGTAGGTCATATGCCCTTTTTAGATCAGTGGGCCAATGACTATAACCTGTTTGCCGATCAAATCGGTGACCTAGGTAATTTGTGGGAGGCTTCAGGAATTCCAGGTCGCTCTGACAATGTCATTTATTATAAAACGCCAAATTATCAAGGTCTTAATGTGTCGGTAAGTTATGTTCCTGAAGAAGGCGTTAATGACAGCGATTTATATTTATTAACCGGACATTATAAACGAAAAGGAATAGCAGTAAGCGCGACTTACACTAACTTGGGCCCTACAGGAGCTTCCAATAATGACCAAAGTGCCTATGCAATAACAGCAAGTTATCAATTAAACCATTTTACTATTGGTGGTGGTTTTCAACAAGAGCAAGATATCAGCGGTATTTCTGACAATGATCGAGAAAGTATTACTTTAGGTGGTAGCCTGAAAATAGGTCCTAACAGCACCATTAAAATGCAATTTGCAAACAGTAGTAGTGACAACCAAGCACAAGACGCCAAGCAATTCGCGATAGGCTATGATTACACTCTTGGAAAAAATGCAACTATTTACCTCGCTTACGCCACCATGAAAAATGACGATAATGTAAATTTTAGTGTCAACGGGAAAGGCCATGGCGATAAAGTTGTACCTATATCAGGTATGGACCCGAAAGCTATATCATTTGGGCTTGTTTATCATTTTAATCACAAGCTGAAATAATATAGTTACACTAATAAATTATTTGGATGTGGCTGGTTTACGCTACCAACACTATTCAATTTTATATCCATAACGAATAAAACCGCCAACTCTTTCAAATTAGCGGGTTCATCTTAATGTCGTAGTGAGATAGGACTTGTACTCTATTGCTAAATTCAAGGCGAAAAAAAACCGCGACTCGTTAACGTTGCGGTTTCTTAGAATGTGGCGGTGAATCTAAGTTTGAATTTTACATAAGGTTTTGCGCTACAAACCTATTCAGCTTGAGACATCCCAAAACGAAAAAACCCGCTAACTCTTTAGAATTAGCGGGTTATTCTTAATGTGGCGGAGAGATAAAGATTTAAACTCTATGTCATGGGTGTTGCGCTACAAACCCATTAGGTTTGAATGTTCTAGAAAGCAAAAAGCTCGTTACTTTCGTAACGAGCTTTTCTTAATTTGGCGGTGAGATAGAGATTTGAACTCTAGAAGGGCTACAAACCCTTGCCGGTTTTCAAGACCGGTGCTTTCGACCACTCAGCCATCTCACCTGAAGTTAACAAGTAGCTTGTGAAACAATGCT
>Ga0105356_10002344_pt1 | contig 18898 bp, 14 predicted proteins | sample GOMGulsemesocosm_3_FD_83502 | JGI IMG/M metagenome (GOLD analysis project Ga0105356, IMG submission 83502) | Methane-oxidizing microbial communities from mesocosms in the Gulf of Mexico - GOM9D Gulf of Mexico | ecosystem: Environmental > Aquatic > Marine > Cold seeps | place: Gulf of Mexico... | reverse complement strand
TTGTTGTGGTTTGATTAAAGATTAGAGAAAACGATATTAAACAATTATTATAGAAATATGGATACAATGTTGTGGTTTGATTAAAGATTAGAGAAAACGATATTATCCTTTAATTCGTCGGAGTACACCCATTCGTTGTGGTTTGATTAAAGATTAGAGAAAACGATATTAAAGGTGAAACTGTCAATAATTTAAAAGAAGTTGTGGTTTGATTAAAGATTAGAGAAAACGATATTCTTTTGAATATTAACAATATTGATGAAAGTGTTGTGGTTTGATTAAAGATTAGAGAAAACGATATTGGAAAAGTAGTAAAGTATGAAGTGAAAGATGTTGTGGTTTGATTAAAGATTAGAGAAAACGATATTAGTTGCTGCTACAGCTTCTAATCACCAACAGATTGACAGAAAATATCGATATTAAAAATGCTCCTTCCAAAGACCTAATTGCTTTGTTTGGAGCATTTTTTGTTTTCTATCAGAACAATTCCAATTGCAAAGGTGGAGGTTCTTTGGGCTCTTCTACTTTTCCCCAGAAATTCATGATGTTTCCATATTGTTTGTCTGTAATTCTTAAAATACTCACTTTTCCAAAAGGAGGCAAGAGTGCTTTTATTCTCCTTTCATGAGCATCTGCACTTTCGCTACTGGCGCAATGTCGCATGTATACAGAATATTGCATCATGGTAAAGCCATCTTTCAATAAATTTTTCCGAAACAAAGAAGCATTGCGCCTGTCCTTTTTAGTATCGGTAGGCAAATCAAAAAAAACAAATAGCCACATAATACGATAGCCGTTTAAATCCATAATTTTGGATAGGTTATTTTTCTAGCTTTCCCCATAAAACAGTGTTGCAAAGAAGTTGCTGTAGTAGACAATGCCACCATCAACGGACTTTTACTATCTTCAAAATAAACCGTTTCTGTCAACACTTTCAGTAATTCTGCCTTTATCGGAGTTGTCAATTCTTCCTCTTTGTACTTCTTTAAAATTTCAAGCACTTTTGCATCTACCAAAGGTCGGTACGGCTCCATAATATCATCTGCCAAACAAAAAGCATTGTATTTATTGTGATGATGTATACCCAAAGTTGTCAACAAACCACTTCCAGATAAAGCCCGAGCAACAGCTGCTCGTAAAATTATATACCCATAATTAAAAAACAAATTTGGAAATTCACCAAAACGCTCCCTCTTAAAATCAAAATCAAACAAATGTTTCCAATAATAAGCTGCTGCAACTCCTTCTCTATTGTCAGTATCACCACTCAATACTTTTGCTGCATAATATTCCATGGGGGTATTCTCTCTTCCTGTGTATTGCAACAAAGCAGATTGATTTTTAATTTTCAACCTTACAATCTGTTGCCACAATTGTTTTTTCAAAGGTTCAGAAGCATCAATTTGATTTCTAAAAAGTTCTTGTTGTATGTGATGGCTATCCAAATTCAACAACATGCTTTTAGGCATGTGTTTGGCATCGCAAAAAATAACCGCTACATTGTGTTCTGCCAATTTAGTCAATAAAGGCATAGACACGTATGCTTCTTGGTGTTCTATAACTACAAACCCTAAATCTTCAATAGGAATTGTTGTTTCTCGTTCTGCTGTTTTAATTTGTATTTGCTCATGTTTGGTAGTCAAAGAGCATTTGTTTCCAAAAAAAAGTGTTCTTTTAAGCATATCTGTTTTTTATAAAAATACAATAATATTTTTTACACAAGCCAAACACCTTTAACTACCAACACATTACCTTCTATTTCTAAACAAAAAAATGATACTTAAAAAATTCATGTAATCATTTCATTCCAAAAACGACTGAAACTAAAAATAAAAAAAATGAAACTATATTCAGCAATCCTATTTTCTATTATTTTTAGTTCTTGTATTGGAACAGATGTTATTCAAGATGAAATTGAACCAACATTACGTATTGCAAATCCAATAGAAAATTTAATTATCAGTGCTACACATAATTACACCAATATATATCTTAACAATGTAGGAGCTGAAGCAACGATAACCACAGCATGGTCTAGTTCTGATGAAACAATTATTAGCATCAACCCAAATACAGGTATGGCTACTGCATTAAAAACAGGCCAAGCTGCAATTACCTCAACAACTTCAACAGGTACCATTGTTAGTTCAGAGGTAAACACAGTAACCGTTTTACCTCCTACATTAACCATTGACAATCCCATTTCTGTACTTTCAATGGACGAAAATTATACTTTTGAATTTACACATTTCAATACGGAAACTAAAAAAAACACGGCAACAACAGTATGGACAAGTTCTGACAACACTATTATTTCTATAAACGCATCCACAGGATTGGCCACAGGACTCAAACAAGGCACCGCTACAATTTCTGTACAAACAGCAAATACAACTCCGATGTTGACTGATGCTATTGAAATAGATGTCAAAATGAGTACTTTTAAAATAAACAATCCCGTTACCACACTTATTACAACCAATGCGTACACATTCACAACTTTGTACACAGATGGTACAGGAATAATAAAACCCGCAAATGTTAACTGGTCTAGTTCAGATGCTACAACTATTTCAATCACCAGTTCGGGAACTGCAACCGCTTTAAAAGAAGGTATTGCTACGATAACTGCAACGACTACTGATACAACTCCTATTCTGACTTCTGAAATAATTATCAATGTCCCTAAAGTAGCAGAAGGCAATTCAAAATCTGGAAGTATCAATACAACCAGTTCTTACCTACTGCAAGGTGATTTTGTGATAGAAGAAGAAAACAACGGAGCCAATATTAAAATAACTTTCAATTCCAACTACAAGGCTTCCACAGCTTTGCCTGGCTTGGTTGTATATCTAGGAAACAATCCAAATTCAATTACTACATCTCATGAAATTGGTGCAGTTACAACTTTTAATGGAGCGCATAGTTACACGTTACCCGACAGTATTAAATTAAATGATTACAAATACATCCTGTACTGGTGTAAACCTTTTGGGATAAAAGTAGGAGAAGGAGAAATTAAATAAATTCTGTTGAAAAACTAAAAAACACAATCATGCATTACAATAAAATAATATATAGTATCCTATTGATTCTTATTTCATCAAATAGCAATGCGCAATGGAACAAAGGAAAAGGAAATGGTTATTACAAACTTTCTGCTTGGTCTTTGGTAGCCGATAAACATTATACAGATACAGGAGCCACAGACCCAAATGCCACTAGAGGAACTTTTAATCTAAGTTTCTACGGAGAGTATGGATTGACAAACAAACTGGATGTAATTGCATACATACCCTTTTTCACTCGCGTGTATCAAAATGAACAAAAATCGGCAGGTACTGGTCAAATAACGCAAGCAGGAGAAGCATTTAATAGTATAGGAGACGTGGACTTGGGAATTAAATATGGGTTGATAAAAAACAATTCATTGGCACTCTCTACAACTCTTAAATTGGGTTTGCCTTTTGGTGATAGTTCTGGAGGAAGTGATGGCAGTTTTCAAACAGGTGATGGAGAATTCAACCAAAATTTGCAAGTAGACTTAGGGATTCCTTTTAAACTAAGTAATGTACCCGCCTATGCCAAAGCTTATTTGGGTTACAACAACCGATCCAAAGGTTTTTCTGATGAAACGCATTATGGAGCGGAAGTTGGATTGAATTTTCTTAAAAATAAACTTTGGATAACGGGAAGATTGAATGCCATAAAATCTACCAACAACGGAAACCTAAATGCTCAAAACAGCAATGGTAGTATTTTTGCAAACAATATAGAATATACAAGTTTGGGTATTGAAGGAGCTTTTTACTTGACAAAAAAACTAGGAATTTCTTTAGGCTATGCGACTGCGATTAATGGGCGACTTATCTATGCCAATCCAACTTTGTCAGGTGGTATCTTTTTGGACATCAAATAATCACTAAAAAAGACATCAACGTATCATTTTTTCCAATGTCCATTTGATGATTTTAAGTTATCATTTCACATTTTAATTCAATTATCTAAGATGAAACTCAACAAAATCTGACCAATTAATCCACTTTATTGCTGTTTATTTACGCTTTTATTTTCAGAACAAAGAACTATGTTTGATGGAACTAAAGTTAAATGTAAATTTTACACAATTTCGTCAATGAAAAAACAACTGACCTTTGTTCTAATTCTCTTAGCACTCTTTTCTTGCAATCAGAAAAAAACAGCTAAAGAATCTATTTTTTTAAATAAAAGTGCTTATGAATTTCCTGTTTGGGAAGAACTTTTACGTCAAGAAAAAGTCAAATTATCTGATGTAGTTACCGCATTTAACGCATATACATCAACCCATCACTTGGATAAAAAAATAACAAATCATTTCAATAAAACCATAAGAATATTAAGTCTTAGCGTTGATTCAGATGGGTATTACACATCTGAAATTGGAAGTTTCAAAAAACTTGTAAAATACCGCAAGGCACTTCCAAAAGAAAACCAAAATGAAACAAACCCGTTCATTAACAACTCTATCACATCTTTGACATTTGAAACACCTAACAATGGCAATTATGGGCAATGGAAAAACATTGGTCCTTTCGGAAATCCAGAAGTAAAATGGTCAGCTACTGGAAATGGAGCCATTCAATATTTAGAAATGCACCCCACAAATCCTGCTATAATGCTTGCTTGCTCTAGAAATGGTGGTTTATGGAGAACGGAAAACTACGGTAAAAACTGGACACCCATTACAGATTATTTTCCTACAAACAATACATCATGTGTAGAAATTTGTCCTGCCAATCCAACTACCATATATCTTGGTGCAGCGCAAGATGGAATCATTTGGTATAGCACAGATAATGGAATATCATGGACTAATAAAAGTACTGGAATTTCTGGAGATGTTTATGACATTCATTCAGACCCTCAAAACGCATCAAGAGCAATTGCCGCAACAAGTAGTGGAATATATTTAACTATAAATTCTGGTGCTTCTTGGACTCGAAAAATAACGGGTAGCTTTACAGATATCGATATTACAGACAATTGGGATTTAATCATTGCTTCTAGAGATAATGACAATACAACTCCTGTACTCTTCTTTTCTAAAGACAAAGGAGATACTTTTATTGAAAAAAGTATAATTACACATCTAAGCAAAGTAGATCGCTTCTATTTAGGACTTCACAAACCAACCAGTGGAGCAACACAGGTATTTGCTTATGGCATCCTAAAATCAAACACCCCAACCCGATTTATTGGTTTATGGAAATCAGATTTCACTCCTAGTCCAACCGACGGAACTAGCTATTTCAATTTTACCGAAGTAAAACATCCTACATATGCTTATCCAAATGGCCCTGTCCCTTTAAAGTACGACGACAATGCGCAAGGCTTTGCTGCCGAAGAATCTGATTATTATGGCAGTATCAACCCATACTCAATAGCAACATGGATCAGTGATTTTTATGTTAGCCCGAACAACCCAAACAGGCTCCTCACCTTACGTGAAAAATTTTGGGGCTCTGAAGATGGAGGAATTGTTTGGGGGCAAAAACCTAGTTATGGTGGAGCTACTTGGGCAGACAATAGATTTGCAACCACAAACAAAGCCAAAGACACTGTATTTTGGTGTAATGATGGAGGTATGTGGGCTATCAAGGAAAATGACCTCTTTCCAACAGCAGCTGAAGTAACCGCTTCTGGCTTATCCAAATCTGCCTACATCAATAGCAAAGCAATTACAAAAAATGGAGACATTTGTGTAACAGAAGGTACACAGATGGATATCAGTCAATTGAACGATGGTGTTTTTATTACAGGAGGTCAAGATATTGGACAAATATTTGTTAGAAACGGTAGAGATTCACATGTAGCTTCTGCTGATGTTTATAGAGGTAGAATCAAACCAAATGACGATAGCAAATTTATTACTGGTGCTCTTAAAGTAAAACTCAATGGAGGTTCTGATGTATTTGAAGTCTACAACAATATAGAACCAGATCATTTCAATCCGGACAGGCTTTACGGTTTTACAAAGAAGAATGCCACTCAAAACGTAAGCGATGTAAAACTTGTAAGATCTCCAGCTGGACTTGACGCCTGGAAGATTCAAAACTTTAAAGGAGAGCACATAGCCAATGCAGGTGGTCATTCTTGGGATGCGACACATGACAACTGGGAAACAATACCTATCAGTACTACCGGAATTACGAAATTAAAAACAGGCACTTTCGAACAATCAAGAGCCAATCAAAATATTGGACTCTTAGGGGATGAAATTGGAAGAAAACTATTCATTACTCAAAATTTATCTGCTGCAACCCCAACTTGGACGGAACTTGTAAATGCTCCAAAATCTAACAAATATAGAATTGCCACACATCCCAACAATGAAAATCTAATTGCACTAGCAACAAGCAATGGCGTATATATATCTAAAGACAAAGGTGCGTCTTGGACTGCCAAAGGAAATTTCACAGAAAATAACCCTACTGTTATATTAATAGACAAAGAAAGTTCGGAAAGTATTTATGTGATGACAAAATTAACTATTTACTATATTGACGAAAACTTAACAGAATGGGTTGAATTCAATAAAGGACTTCCTTTACACCAACATATGGACATGAGAATGGCTCATTACCCAAACAATAACAGTCGCTTATTTGTCACAAAATATGGTCGAGGCGTCTGGTCTTCACCATTGCAATCTGTTTTAAATGCAAATGGAAACAAACCTATTGTCAATTTTTCTATCCACGGTACCAGTTCTAGTGAGATCTTAATTGGGAATAAGATAAAACTCCTTGACAAATCTCTCAATTATACTTCTTTGCAATGGACTTTAGAAAATGGAAATGATGTCATTACTATTTCTAATGAAAAAGAACCAGAAACAACCTTAAATACACAAGGTTTTTACAAAGTAACATTGACGGCAACCAATTCTAACGGTACAACTACAGTTGCTAAACAACAATATATATATGTAAATACGCCACCAGAAACACTTGCTTGTCCACTTACCGAAACTAGTAGCTTCCCTTGGTACAAAGGAATGAATAATATAAAAATCAACAACAATAATTATGATGTTGCTACTACTAAAAATTACATAAACTCTGAAACCACGTTTGAAGTTTTCTCTGGTGAAGCAGTTTCTTTTTATATTGATGATAACTACAGCGGATACAACTTTTATTATAAAATTTATATAGACTATAATAATGATGGCGACTTTGACGATGCAAATGAAGAAGTAGCTTCTTCTGGCGAAAATGTCGAACTATTCCAAGGAACATTTACCGTACCTGGAAATGCCGTTTTAAATCAACCTTTACATATGAGAGTTGCCAGTTTAGAAATTTATGGTTCAAGTAAACCTGCGCCTTCTAGTTGTCAAAATGACGGTACAGGTCAAACGGTTGATTTGGTAATCAAAATAAAAAACAAACTAGATTTCACAAGTATAACATCGAATGTACTTTCAGCCAACAGTACTACTCTTGAAGTGAATTACTCAGGCGCTTCGAATGTTCAAGAAGCGGGATTTGTATATTCCAAATTAAATGGAAATTTAACTGTAGAAAATGCAACAAATATCACATCTTCTGCATCCTTAGGAAACGATGGTACCTACACCCTTACCTTGAATGAATTAGAGAATAAGAAGACATATTATTACCGTCCTTACGCACGAGACCAAAGCGGAATACATTATGGGGCTGTTAAAGATTTCGATTTATCAGACAATTGCCCAGGAGTTCCAAATGAAGATCAAGCTGATTTCGACAATGACGGATTGGGAGATGCTTGTGATGATGACGATGACAATGACGGTGTCCTAGACGCTGTTGACGATTGTCCAAAAACGCCTCTAAACGACGCTGTAAATGCCAAAGGATGTAGTTTATTTGTGTTACCTGCCACCAATTTCAAAATAAAAACAATTGCAGAAACTTGTAGAACCAACAACAATGGAAAAATAGCCATTGAAACTGTTGAATCTTATAGCTATATCGCTACTTTAACAAAAGACGGAAATGCTACTACTCACACTTTTACCAATTCAATTGAAATAGAAAATCTTGAGTCAAACACTTACGATTTATGTATAACCATTGATGGGAAACCTGAAGCTGACTTTAAAAGATGTTACAGCTTGACTATTACTGAACCATCAGATTTATCTGTCTTATCAAAAATAGATACACATAAAAAATCAGTTTCATTGCAATTGGAAAATGGGAGTTCATATTTTATAGACATCAATGGAAATGAGACCGTCACGACTGATTCTGAAATTACACTGCAATTGAAACAAGGTGTAAATACCATTAAAATAACAACCGACAAAGAATGCCAAGGTTTGTTTGAAAAAAGCATATTGCTTTCAGAAGAATTGGTGGCATACCCGAATCCGTTCAAAAATCACTTCTTTATCAATGTAGGAAACGAACCTAAAAATTTGATTCCTATAAAAATATACAACCATATGGGTAAATTAATTAAATCTAAAGATTTACCGGTAACTAATAAAACGGTACTAATTGACGGTACTAATTTTGCCAGTGGAACGTATTTGGTTACTGTTGAAACATCAAATGGATTGTCTAGCTTTAAAATTGTAAAAAAATGAAACAACTAAAACAAATAGGTATACTTGGATTGCTTCTTCCTTTTTTCGCCTGTGGAGGTGGTGATGATGCTGTTGTTACTGTAGTAAAGGATCCAACAAGTGCGACATTAACATTTCCGTTATCAAATAGCGAATGTACAGAAGGGACAGCTCCTACTGCAACTGAAAGTACCGTAACTTTTAAATGGAATGCAGGAACCGACACGGATAGCTATGGTCTCCTATTGAAAAATTTAAATACAGGAAGCAGTACTACTTATACGAGTGCCAATACAAGCCTTCCTATTAAAATAAAAATAGCTACACCTTATTCATGGTCTGTAATTTCAAAATCGAAAAGCACGGCAACTACAGCAACCAGTCCTACTTGGAAGTTTTACAATGCCGGTGCTGGAAATAGCTCTTATGCTCCTTTTCCTGCGGAATTGGTGAGCCCTGCAAACAATTCAAGTAGCACCGTAACGAACAACCTAATTTCTTTAGATTGGACAGGTAGTGATGTTGACAATGATATTGATAATTATACCGTTTATTTTGGAGAAACAAATCCTCCAGCAGAACATCAAACAGATATAGATGAAAGTCTTTTAGAAAATATTTCTGTGGCGTCAGGTAAAACTTATTACTGGAAAATTGATACAAAAGATAGTACGGGAAATATTTCAACCTCAGACATCTTTAAGGTCAGTATCAATTAAAATACGCATAGCTTTCTGTTTTTTTTAACCATTAGGTTTTCCTTTATAAAGAAATGAATAAGTTCTTTAAAGTTTCCAAAAAACGAAATTCACCCCCTACAATAACACGATAAAAACCTGCTGTATTTCCTTCAGCAGGTTTTCTTTATTAGAAAGTAAATAACAAGCTCTCCTATTTGTTTGAAATTGTGTATTTTTGCGCCTTAATTTCAATCTAAGAAAATGTCTTTAACAAGTTTAAACGCCATCTCACCAATTGACGGTAGATATAGAGGAAAAGTAGAATCATTAGCAGCTTATTATTCAGAAGAAGCTTTGATTAAATATAGAGTAAAAGTTGAAATCGAATATTTCATTGCTCTTTGTGAAATTCCATTGCCTCAGCTAGAAGGTTTTGATACTTCTTTATTTCCTGCTTTAAGAGATATTTATATTTCTTTTTCTTCGGAAGATGCTTTGAAAATTAAAGAGATTGAAAGTGTTACCAATCATGATGTAAAAGCTGTAGAGTATTTTATCAAAGAAAAATTCGATGTATTAAACTTACAAGCACATAAAGAATTCATTCATTTTGGATTGACTTCTCAAGATATTAACAATACAGCAATTCCATTATCTATCAAAGATTCTTTGGAAGAAGTATATTATCCTAACTTGGATGAATTGACGGCTAAATTAGCAGACCTTTCTGAAGAATGGAGTGACATTCCAATGTTGGCAAGAACACATGGACAACCTGCTTCTCCTACGCGTTTAGGAAAAGAATTATTTGTTTTTGTAGAACGTGTAAACCAACAAGTATTGCCCTTGCAACACACACCGCATGCTGCTAAATTTGGTGGTGCTACAGGAAATTACAATGCACACAAAGTAGCGTACCCAAATATTGACTGGAAAGCTTTTGGAACTCATTTTGTTGAAGATATTTTAGGTTTACATCATTCTTTTCCTACTACACAAATTGAGCATTACGATCATATGGCTGGAATTTTTGATGCTATGAAACGCATCAACAATATTATTATGGATTTAGATAGAGATATCTGGACTTATGTTTCTAGCAACTATTTCAAACAAAAAATTAAAGCTGGTGAAGTTGGTTCTTCAGCAATGCCACACAAAGTAAATCCTATTGATTTTGAAAATTCTGAAGGAAATATCGGAATAGCAAATGCGCTTTTTGAACATTTAGCAGCAAAACTGCCTTTGTCTCGTTTACAACGTGATTTGACAGATTCTACAGTACTTAGAAATGTTGGGGTTCCTTTTGGACATACTTTAATAGCTTTTGCTTCTACTTTAAAAGGTTTGAACAAATTGTTATTGAACAAAGAAGCTTTTGCACAAGATTTAGAAAATAACTGGGCAGTTGTTGCGGAAGCGATTCAAACTATTTTACGTAGAGAAGCGTATCCTAATCCTTACGAAGCATTGAAAGGATTGACTAGAACAAACGCTGTGATCAATCAAAAATCTATTGCTGATTTTATTGATACATTGGAAGTTTCTGATGCTATCAAAACTGAATTGAAAGTGATTACTCCTAGTAACTATACGGGAATCTGACTTCGACAGGCTCAGTCAACAGAGTATTAATCACAAATCGTACCCTGAGCTTGTCGAAGGGTACTACTAAGGAACTAGTCTACAGAAGACTTCGACAGGCTCAGTCTACGGAGTATTAATCACAAATCGTACCCTGAGCTTGTCGAAGGGTACAGTTGATAACTACATCCAAAATATTAATTATAAAAAAAGTACCCTGAGCTCGTCGAAGGGTACTTTTTTATTTTAAATTTACCTTATGAAAAAAAACATCTTATTTTTATTTTTCGCAATACTGTTTACCAGCCTTCATTCTTGCAAGCAAGAAAATCAAAAAGCAACTTCTTTTCAATTTAAAAAAGGAATATTTGAAATTCCCGCAGGAGATAAATACAGTAAAACAACAATTGTTCGAAAAGACAGTCTTCAAATAGAAACGTACGAAAACAGAACGGATACATTGATCATCACCTGGAACAACAATTTTAAATATTCTTTAAAAATGGTGAACCCTAAAACAGATATGGATAAAAACACAATCCATGTAAAAATTACAGGTGTAAAAAATAACAGTTATGATTTTGTTGCCAAGGTTGGTTACTCTAATTTTGAACAAAAAGGAACTATTTATAAAAAATGAATGGATAATTACACATCTATATCATAACAATACAAAAAAGCGTAAATTTGAATTATGGAAATAAATTTACAAAATACTAAGATTGAATTAATTCAGTGGTTAACAACACTTGATGACATATCATTAATTCAAAAAATTCTTGATTTAAGAAAGTCTGAAACTAAGGATTGGTGGAATGAAATTTCTAATTCTGAAAAAGCATCTATTGAAAAAGGTCTTTCAGATGCCGATAATGGAAAATTAAATTCACATAATGAGGTAAGAAAAACTTATGAAAAATGGTTGTAAAATTTATTGGACAGATAATGCTCTTCGTGAATTAAAAGAAACTTTTGATTATTTAGAGAAAAACTGGACAGATAAAGAGCTGAAAAATGCATCGTTAGAAATTGAAAGAACTTTAAAATTAATCTCTGAAAATCCGACTTTATTTCCAATTTCCAACCAAAAGAATGTTAGAAGATCTGTAATTAAATACGATTTATTACAGAATTCAAGACAATGAGAAAGTTGAAATCATATCTTTCTTTTCGAATAGAAAAAACCCAAATAAAAAAATAAATAATTAACAATTGTTAATTACACATTGATATCACAAATTGCTCAAATAAAAAGTATGGAAATTTTCACACAAGTAGACACATGGGTCGCACTTTTAACATTGACTTTTTTAGAAATTGTATTAGGAATAGATAATATTATATTCATTTCTATTGCAACAGGAAAACTACCCAAAGAAGAACAAAAAAAAGCAACTAATATTGGGTTGATATTGGCAATGGTTTTCAGAATCGTCTTATTGTTAGGAGTTTCGTATTTGATTGCCATGAAAGATGCACTTCTTAGCATTCATACTTCTTGGTTAACTACAGACATTACTGGGCAAAGTATTATTTTATTTGTTGGTGGACTCTTCCTACTTTACAAAAGCACAAGTGAAATTCATCACAAAGTAGAAGGACAACACGAAGAAGCTTCTAAGACTACTAAAATAACAACAACCCTAGGAAAAACCATTGTACAAATTGTATTGATAGATATCGTTTTTTCATTTGACTCTGTTTTAACAGCGGTTGGAATGACAAATGGTACCGAAGGTGCCTTGACAATTATGATCACCGCAGTGGTTGTGTCCATGCTTATTATGATGTTGTTTGCCAATCCTGTTGGTAAATTCGTAAACAAACATCCAACGATTCAGATGTTGGCACTGTCCTTTTTAATTTTAATTGGATTTATGTTGATTACAGAAGGTGCACATTTGGCACATACTACCATATTCAATCAGCAAATTGGGGCGATCCCTAAAGGATATCTTTATTTTGCGATTGCTTTTTCTTTAGGAGTAGAAGCTTTGAATATGAAAATTCGAAAAAGGAAGCGTTCCTAAATTTAGGTTCAATTTTCAATAGCTAATTCTTCAGTATATTTTTAAAGCATTCAAGACCAGAAGGAAAATTATTTTATTTCTGGTTTTTTATTTCAAAAACATTCTCATAAAATCAAAAATAGTTTTTCTTTTAGTACCTTTATCCTGCTAAAAATTCAACTATGAAACTTCCATCATTAAAACATTTCTATACCCTTTCAAAAGGTTCTTTTTTAAGATTCCCACTACCATTAATTTCTTCGATGGTAGCGGTTGCATTTGGTATTTATTTAGTAGAATTTGGTGATGACATTGACAACTTTTTCCCATATATCAATATACTCTTAACAGCAGCTTTAGGAGTTCCTTTGTTTTTCTGTACTTCGGTATATTTTAATATCGAGAAAAAATCAATTTTGAAAAAAGGACTCCTTAACGGGGTCGCATTCTTACTATTAATTGCCATATACTATTCACTTCCCGATTCAGAATTCACCAACAACACAAAAGTACCCTACATCAAATACACTATTTACAATTGTATTGTTCACTTATTAGTGTCTTTTGTGCCTTATTGGAAAACAAAAAAATTAAATGGCTTTTGGAATTACAACAAATTACTATTCATACGACTTTGGGCTTCCATATTGTATTCTCTTGTTTTATACCTCGGATTGATACTAGCCCTGTACGCTATTCATACTCTATTTAATATTGAAATTCATGATGAATTGTATTTTGAAATTTTTATTTTTATTATAGGTATTTTCAATACTTGGTTCTTTGTTTCTGGAATTCCAGTTGATTTAGAAAGTTTAGAAAATCAAAAAACCTATCCCAAAGGATTGAAAGTTTTTACACAATATTTATTACTGCCATTGCTAATCCTCTATTTATTAATTTTATATGTGTATGGTTTTAAAATAATTTTAAATTGGGATTGGCCAAATGGCATTGTTTCTTACTTAATCTCAGGGGTTTCTACACTCGGTATTTTGGCGTTTTTATTGATCTATCCTTTTAGCAATTCGAAAGAAAATTCTTGGATCAAACAATTTTCCAAAGCCTATTATTACATACTTTTCCCATTAATTATAATTCTATTTTTTGCCATTGGAATGCGTATCAATGCATATGGAATTACTATCAATCGGTACTTAATCATTTTATTAGGTACCTGGCTTACTATTGTCTGCACCTACTTTTCTATCGGAAAAACGAATATTAAATTTATTCCAAAAACCTTGGCATTGTTATTAGCTCTGATGTCATTTGGTCCTTGGGGAATGTTTTCTGTGAGTGAAAATAGTCAAGTCAGTCGTCTGAAGGATCTGTTAGAAGATTCAAAAATCACCACCAATAATAAAGTCAATCGTGAAGTAATGTGGGTTTTAGACAGCCTTCCCAAACTTCATGCTAACAAATACAAAACCAATCAATTTTTAGTTAAAGATTCTATTCACAATGAAATCTATTCTATTGTCAATTATTTAGAAGAGCATCATGGATTCACTAAAATCAATTCCATCTTTCAGCAAAACATTGATTCTATAATTACCATTGCGCGTTTCGAAAAAAAGCGTTTTAATGAAACAGCTATTTATATGCGATCATTGGGCTTGAAGAAATATCGAATTTATAAAAATGACTGGTCAAACGATTCACAGTTTACTTTTTCAAAAAAATCAAAGGATTATACCGATATCAAAGGATATGATTATTTAGTTTACCCCAACCTTAGTACCAATTACAATTCCAGAAGTAAGAGATACTTTATTAAAAATAAAGAATATTGCATTGATAGTCTAGATACATTCAAAAAAGAATTTGTCTTCTATACCGAAAACGAAACACTGGTTTTTGACCTTGCTCCTACAGTAAACAATCTAATAAAAAAGTTTGGAAAAAAATCAAAAAGACAGTTGAATGATTCGTTGATGACTTTATACAAATCCACATCTTACCAAGATTATAAATTGGAAATTAAATCTATTAGATTAAAAAACAAAAATGATTCAATATTTATTAATTCTATTGATACGAATCTCTTTATCAAAGAAAAATAAGTGCTGTTTTATTCTTTCACCCTCAGTAATTTTTTAAAAAAAACCAAATCGAAATCAAAAATAACATTCATGAATCTCATTAATAAAATTTTCATAAAAAAAGATCATGAAAGTATAAATTGTGATACCTGTTTCGTAAACGAATATTCCTTATTTGATTCAGAAAAAAAATGGTTGGAATTCGATTTAGAACTGACTAAAAAACTCGGTTCAGATAAAATGAAATATTTGAAATTTAAGAATGATGGTAAAAGAGATAAAGATGACGGAGTAAACATATACGAATGTACAAATTGTAAACAAAAATGGAAACTTCGAGACCCTGATTATTCTGACAGAGGATATTTTAAGAAAATATAACTATTGCCAACTAACACTTACGGAACAATTATAAACGAATTTTTACTGCGAATCTAAAAAAGGAATATCAAAACGAAAAAACCAACTCAAAAATAAGGTATTCCTATAAAACAGATAAGTATCGTCAATCAGTTTTCAAAGAGACGGATTCTAACGAAAACATATTTATTGAACCAAACTTATGTCCTCGTTTTTGACTTGTGAATAACCCTTGAAAACTTTCAGACTTTAGACTTTAGACTTTAGACTTTTTCTCTAACATTTTTCGTAAATTTGTGCTTTCAAAAATCCATGCTCTCAGAGCATCAAACATTTTAGACTCAATGATTCTATTTTTTCAACGCAACACTACTGTATTTGCAGTACAAACTCAAGAACTTTCATCAGAAAACATTCAAAAATTAGTTTGGCTATTCGGAAATGCTACGCAAATTGATGCGACTACTTTCGAAGGTTTCTTTGTAGGACCACGTAAAGAAATGATTACTCCTTGGAGTACCAATGCTGTGGAAATTACGCAAAATATGAGTATTGAAGGAATCATCCGAATTGAAGAATTTACTAAAGTAGATTCTGAAGATGCCGCGATTGACCCAATGTTACAAGTATTGTATACCAACTTGGATCAAGAAATATTTACAATCAACACAGAACCGAAAGCAGTTTTAAATATTGAAGACATCGCAAGCTTCAATCAATCAGAAGGACTGTCTTTAAGCGACGATGAAGTTGCTTACTTAGAAGGAATGTCTGCTAAGATTGGAAGAAAATTAACAGATTCAGAAGTTTTTGGTTTTTCACAAATCAATTCAGAACACTGTCGTCATAAAATATTCAACGGAACATTTATCATTGATGGAGAAGAAAAAGACATTTCTCTTTTCAAAATGATCCGCAATACATCAGCAGCAAAACCAGAAGGAATTGTTTCTGCATATAAAGACAATGTTGCTTTTGTAAAAGGACCAAAAGTTGAGCAGTTTGCACCTAAATCGGCCGACAAAGCAGATTTCTACGAAACTAAAGATTTTAACTCTGTAATATCCTTAAAAGCTGAAACACATAACTTCCCTACAACTGTAGAGCCTTTTAACGGAGCTGCAACAGGAGCAGGTGGAGAAATTAGAGACCGTTTGGCTGGTGGAAAGGGTTCTTTACCTTTAGCCGGAACAGCAGTATACATGACTTCTTACTCTCGTTTGTCTCAAAACAGACCTTGGGAAACAATGGACGAACGTGATTGGTTGTACCAAACGCCAATGGATATCTTAATCAAAGCTTCTAACGGAGCCTCTGATTTTGGAAATAAATTTGGACAACCTTTAATTTCTGGTTCTTTATTGACTTTTGAATTCGACGAGGCTTCGACAGGCTCAGCCTCCTCAAACTCGACAGGCTCTGCCTCCGATCATTCAACAAATTCTATAAATCCAGCTCAAGCTAGAAAATTAGGTTTCGATAAAGTAATTATGCAAGCCGGTGGTATCGGATATGGTAAAGCAAAACAAGCATTAAAGGATACACCAAAAGAAAGTGACAAAATTGTTATTCTTGGTGGTGATAATTATAGAATTGGTATGGGTGGTGCTGCGGTATCCTCTGCTGACACTGGTGGAATGGACAGTCAGATTGAATTAAATGCTGTACAACGTTCTAACCCTGAAATGCAAAAACGTGCTGCCAACGCAGTTCGTGGAATGGTAGAAAGTGATATCAACCCAATCGTATCTATTCACGATCATGGTGCAGGTGGACATTTAAATTGTTTGTCTGAATTGGTAGAAGATACAGGTGGAAAAATTGACTTGGATAAATTACCTATTGGAGATCCTACCCTATCTGCCAAAGAGAAAATCGGAAACGAATCTCAAGAAAGAATGGGATTGGTTATCAATGAAAAAGATATTGACTTTTTAAAACGTGTTGCAGACAGAGAACGTTCTCCAATGTACACGGTTGGTAATGTTACCAATGACGATCAGTTTACTTTTGAATCGGCTACTACAGGTGAGAAACCAATGGATTTGTCTATGAATGATATGTTTGGAAGTTCTCCAAAAACAATCTTAAACGACAAAACGATCAAAAGAAATTACGACGCTCTTGCTTACGAAGAAGAAAATATTCACGAATATTTAGAAAACGTTCTTCAATTAGAAGCTGTTGCTTGTAAAGATTGGTTGACAAACAAAGTAGACCGTTGTGTAGGTGGTAAAGTTGCCAAACAACAAACTGCTGGACCGTTACAATTGCCTTTGAATGATGTTGCTGTAATGGCTTTGGACTTTAAAGGAAAAGAAGGAGTTGCTACCAGTATCGGACATGCTCCTATTGCGAGTTTGATTGACGAAGTTGCAGGTTCTCGTAACGCTATTGCTGAATCTTTAACAAACTTAGTTTGGGCTCCTTTAGAAGATGACTTAAACTCCGTTTCTTTATCTGCTAACTGGATGTGGCCTTGTAAAAACGAAGGTGAGGACGCTCGTTTGTTCAATGCTGTTGAAGCTGTTTCTAAATTTGCAATAGAATTAGCAATCAACATCCCTACTGGGAAAGATTCTTTGTCTATGAAACAAAAATATGCCAACGAAGATGTAATTGCTCCAGGTACTGTAATTATTTCTGCTGCCGGACATTGTAATGACATCACGAAAGTTGTTGAGCCAGTTTTTCAGAAAACTGGATTGAATAAAATATATTATATCGATTTTTCAAATGATGCTTTTAAATTAGGAGGTTCTTCTTTTGCACAAGCTTTAGATGGAATTGGAAATGAAAGTCCAAACATCAACGATTCTGAAAAATTCAAAAAAGCATTCAATACCCTTCAAAAATTAATCAAGGAAGAAAGAATTCTTGCTGGACATGATATTTCTGCGGGTGGTATGATTACTACAATCTTAGAAATGTGTTTCTCTCAAACGATGGTAGGTGCCAATATTGACATCACTGCCTTAGGTGAAGAAGATACCATCAAAGCTTTGTTTGCTGAAAACAGTGGGGTTATCATTCAATCTTCTGATGAGGATCTTGAAACGATATTGATTGCAAATGACGTGAAATTTACAATTTTAGGAAATGCAATTAGAAGCAGTGAAGTAACCATTAAAAACGGAGATACTACAGAAGTATTCAATGTTGAATATTTACGTGATATCTGGTTCGGAACTTCTTATTTGTTAGACGAAAAACAAACTGCAAATGGGTTGGCAACAGCTCGTTTCAACAATTATAAAGAACAACCATTACAGTTCAACTTATCATCTAGTTTTACAGGAAAACTTCCTGTTATCGATCCCTCAAAACCAAGACCTAAAGCGGCTATTATCCGTGAAAAAGGATCTAATTCTGAAAGAGAAATGGCGAATGCGATGTTCTTGGCTGGTTTTGATGTAAAAGACATTCACATGACTGATTTAATTTCTGGTCGTGAAAACTTAGAAGACATTCAGTTTATCGGTGCTGTTGGAGGATTCTCTAACTCAGATGTATTGGGTTCTGCTAAAGGATGGGCAGGTGCTTTCTTATACAATTAAAAAGCAAAAACAGCTTTGGAAAATATCTTTAAAAGAGAAGATACACTCTCTGTAGGTATTTGCAACG
>Ga0105356_10002341_pt1 | contig 18909 bp, 13 predicted proteins | sample GOMGulsemesocosm_3_FD_83502 | JGI IMG/M metagenome (GOLD analysis project Ga0105356, IMG submission 83502) | Methane-oxidizing microbial communities from mesocosms in the Gulf of Mexico - GOM9D Gulf of Mexico | ecosystem: Environmental > Aquatic > Marine > Cold seeps | place: Gulf of Mexico... | reverse complement strand
GGTTGCTACAGAATTAGCTTTAGCAGTTGCTTATCCATATGCTGGTAATATTGGTGGTGGTGGTTTTATGGTATATCGCAAAAATAATGGAGACATTGGCGCATTAGATTATCGAGAAAAAGCCCCTTTAGCGGCAACAAAAGACATGTATCTTGATGAATTAGGTGATATCGTTCCAGGGAAAAGTACTCTTGGTGCTATGGCTGTTGGAATTCCCGGTACGGTTGCAGGAGTTTTTGCCGTTCATAAAAAATTTGGAACACTTCCAATTAAAGACATTCTAACCCCGGTAATTGAACTTGCTAATAGAGGCGTTATCGTTACCAAAAAACAAGAAGATAGAATAAAAAAGTACCAACCCGCTTTTCTTAAAACAAATAAAGAACCTATTGTTCTCAATGCTAACTGGAAAGCGAACGATACCATTAAATATCCCGCTTTAGCAAGCACATTGACACGAATCATGGAACATGGTCGGGATGAATTTTATAAAGGTGAAACTGCTAAACGACTAGTTAAATTTATGCAAGCTAACGGAGGTATTATGACCTTAGAAGACTTATCTAAATATGAAGCCAAATGGCGCACGCCAGTAACGTTTCTGTATGACGACTTAAAAGTTATTTCTATGGCTCCACCATCAAGTGGTGGGGTTTGTTTAGCACAAATAATGAAAATGATTGAGCCCTATGATTTAGCCAAATATGGCCCAAACTCGATCAAATCTATTCAGGTCATTACGGAAGCTGAGCGCCGTGCTTATGCCGATAGAAGTTTTTATTTAGGTGATCCTGATTTTGTAACTATTCCTGGGGAAAAACTTATCAGTGATCCCTATCTAAAAGATAGAATGTCATCATTCTCCTTTGAAAAGGCAACCCTGTCAAGTGACGTTTCACATGGTAGTGTACAGGTTATTGAAAGCGACGAAACCACCCATTATTCTATTATAGATCAATTTGGAAATGCAATTTCGGCAACGACTACAATTAATGGAGGATATGGCTCAAAATTATATTGTTCTGATTTAGGCTTCTTTTTAAATAATGAAATGGATGACTTTAGCAGTAAACCAGGTGTTCCAAATATGTTTGGACTAATTGGAGCTGAAGCCAATAGCATCTCATCAGAGAAACGTATGCTAAGCTCAATGACTCCAACTATTGTTGAAAAAGACGGAAAACTATTAATGAGTGTTGGTACACCAGGAGGTTCTACTATCATTACTTCTGTATTACAAACCATATTAAATGTTCATGAATATAATATGACCATGCAAGAAGCCGTTAATGCACCAAGGTTCCATCATCAATGGTTGCCTGATGTAGTGCTTTTTGAACCCAATTCGTTCTCAAAAGAAACTATTTTAGGCTTACAAAACTTAGGATACAACACTAATGAAGAGCGCTCACCTGTGATAGGAAAAGTAGATGGTATATTAGTTTTGAAAAATGGAACATTAGAAGGCGGTGCAGACAGAAGAGGTGATGACACAGCTGTTGGTTTTTAAGACAATAGGAAAGTCATTTTGAATGCTTTGATAATAGAGGAAATGAAACCCAAGAAACTAAAAAAAATAGCAAAAATTACGACTGGAGTGGTCCTGTTTATAACACTTCCCAGTTTGCTGCTTTATGGGTTTTTATATTTTAAATACAATGAAGAATTACCTCAAGGAATTCAAGGGGTTGAAGCTGATGCATTAGCTCACAAAATGCTTGAATCTTTAAATTATGAAGCTTATAAACAAACGACAGACCTAGAATGGACTTTTAAAAACAGACATCATTATGTTTGGGATAAAGAACAAAATATTTGTACAGTTTACTGGAAAGACTATAAGGTCGTTCTACATCTAAATTACCCTGGTAGAAGCAAAGCATATGTTCATAGTTTTGATGTTCCTGACGAACAAAAGGATGAACTCGTAGCTAAAGCACTGAAATACTTTAATAATGACTCTTTCTGGCTTGTCGCGCCTTATAAAGTCTTTGATCCTGGTGTTGAACGAAGAATCGTAACACTTGAAAATGGAGATAACGCATTATTAATTACCTACACCACTGGAGGAAGTACTCCAGGCGACTCCTATTTATGGCAATTCGATCCCACTGGAAGACCTATAAGTTTTAAAATGTGGACCTCACTCCTACCTATTGAGGGTATTGAGGCCTCCTGGAGCGATTGGACAACAACCGTAACTGGCGCTGAATTACCAACCTTTCACAAATTATTGTTTATAGGATTGGAATTGAAAAATATAAAAGGAACTCGGTAACTTATTTTTTAACACCACTAAACTGCTGTTCTTTTGATTTAAACAAAACATTAAACGTCGTTAAACTTCCATAAATTCTTGTTATATATTGTTGCAAATCAATCTTTTCCTGCTCATCTAACTTACTAGAATTTATTTTTTGTTCCATAACACGAATACGGTCTCTTACCATAACAATCTTATGAAAAAACGTATCCATAGGAATTTCCTTATCCTGCAAATTAGCATCATTTGGCTTCAAAACTAAAGTGCCACCTTTCCACTTATCTGATATTGGTACAATTTCACTGGTATCACTCCATTTTTTTAAAATATTTACCAAACTGGTCTCAACATCAAAAAAACTTATGGTATCCACTTCATTTTCAGCAGACTCTATGACTTCAAAATCACAGTCCAAGTCAATTGTTTCCAATCCGTTTTCAATAAAAGTAACCCAATAGTGCTTCGAAGTAACATTGGTTACGACACCTTTACCATAGTCTGAATGATTAATTCTTGATCCAATTCCTAATAATTTCATGTGGTTTTAATTTTTTATATTTTCATAAAACGGTAATATATCCTGTTATATGCTGTATAACAATAATACTAAATCCAAACCAAATCGGCTTCAAAAAGACAAGTAAAAAATGTAACTTTGCGACTTTGCCATGCTATGACTAAATTTGAAGAACATATTGAAGTTCAAGGAGCGAGAGTACACAATTTAAAGAATATTGATGTTACCATTCCCAGAGAAAAGCTTGTTGTAATAACAGGTCTTTCTGGCAGTGGAAAATCGTCTTTGGCTTTTGACACTATTTATGCCGAAGGGCAACGACGCTATATTGAAACCTTTTCTGCTTATGCACGACAATTTTTAGGAGGGCTTGAGCGCCCAGATGTTGATAAAATTGATGGATTATCTCCGGTCATTGCCATAGAACAAAAAACAACGAGTAAATCACCACGATCAACCGTAGGGACTATTACTGAAATCTACGATTTTCTGCGATTACTTTTTGCTAGGGCAAGCGATGCATATAGCTATAACTCCGGTGAAAAAATGGTGAGCTATAATGATGAGCAGATTAAAGCACTTATCATACAAAGTTTTGATGGAAAGCGTATCAATATTTTATCTCCGGTAATACGATCAAGAAAAGGACATTATAGAGAATTGTTCGAACAAATTGCAAAACAAGGGTTTGTTAAAGTAAGAGCTGATGGCGAAATAAGAGACATTGTTAAAGGCATGAAACTTGATCGTTATAAAACCCATGATATCGAGATTGTAATTGATCGGTTAAAAATTGATACAAGTGTTGATAATGATAAACGTCTTACCGAAAGCATTAATACAGCCATGTATCATGGCGATAATGTGTTAATGGTAATAGATCATGACACAAATGATGTTCGTTATTTTAGTCGGAATTTAATGTGTCCTTCTTCCGGAATATCTTATCCTAACCCTGAGCCTAATAATTTTTCATTTAACTCGCCTAAAGGTGCATGTTCAAAGTGTAACGGGATTGGTACATTATATGAAGTAAATCCTCAGAAAATAATTCCTGACGATTCAATGTCTATAAAAGGTGGTGGCTTAGCCCCTCAAGGACAACAAAAAAACACTTGGATCTTTAAACAGTTGGAATTAATTGCACAACGTTTTGATTTCACTTTGAATGACCCCATCAAATCAATTCCTAAGGAAGCTTTAGAAATGATTCTTTATGGTGGCAATGAAAAATTCACGGTAGATAGTAAAACTCTTGGAATTGCTCGTAATTATAGTATTGATTTTGAAGGTATTGCTAATTTCATTGAAAGTCAACATAAACATGCTGAATCCACTTCCATTAAACGATGGGCCAAAGAATACATGGATAAAGTCTTTTGCTCAAAATGCAAAGGCTCTCGTTTAAAAAAGGAATCCCTGTACTTTAAAATTAATTCAAAAAATATATCTGAATTAGCACAATTAGACGTTGTAGATCTCTATGATTGGTTTGATAAATTAGAAGATCAACTCTCTGAAAAGCAACAAGCAATTGCTTCCGAAATCATAAAGGAAATAAAAAGTAGATTGCAATTTTTATTAGATGTAGGTCTAACCTATTTAACTTTAGACAGAAGCTCTAAATCACTTTCAGGTGGTGAAGCACAACGCATTAGGCTAGCAACTCAAATTGGATCTCAACTCGTTGGAGTACTTTATATATTGGATGAGCCAAGTATTGGATTACACCAACGCGATAATGAAAAACTTATAAATTCATTAGTTTCTCTTAGAGATATAGGCAACTCTGTAATTGTTGTTGAACACGATAAGGATATGATAGAACGTGCCGATCATGTTATTGATATTGGTCCGGAAGCAGGAAAACATGGTGGGGAAATAATTAGCGAAGGCACGCCTGAAGAATTAAAAGCACACCATACATTAACTGCGGATTATTTAAATGGCACAAAAACTATAGAAATCCCTAAAAAACGCAGAAAAGGGAATGGTAAAAAAATAGTGCTCAAGGGCTGTACTGGAAACAATTTAAAAAATGTATCGGTAAGCTTTCCATTAGGGAAAATGATTGGTGTAACTGGAGTTTCTGGTAGTGGAAAATCCACACTTATTAATGAAACCTTATACCCTATTCTTAATAACTATTATTTTAATGGTGTTAAAACACCAATGCCGTATGAAAAAATTGAAGGCCTCAAACACAGCGATAAGGTTATTGATATTAACCAGTCTCCCATAGGAAGAACGCCAAGAAGTAACCCTGCTACTTATACCGGAGTTTTTAGTGAAATTAGAAGTTTGTTTTCTAAAATTCCAGAAGCTATGATTAGAGGATACAAACCTGGGCGCTTTAGTTTTAATGTCGCCGGCGGTCGATGTGAAACATGTAAAGGTGGTGGTCTACGGGTTATTGAAATGAACTTTCTTCCAGATGTTTATGTTGAATGTGAAACTTGTCAAGGCAAACGTTTTAACAGAGAGACTTTGGAAATTCGATACAAAGGGAAATCGATAAGTGATGTTTTAAACATGACCATAAACGAATCTGTTCCGTTTTTTGAACACATTCCAAAAATATATAGAAAACTAAAAACCATACAAGATGTGGGTCTTGGTTATATCTCTTTAGGACAACAAAGTACAACACTTTCAGGAGGAGAGGCACAACGTATTAAGCTCGCTACAGAATTATCAAAAAAAGACACAGGAAACACATTTTATATTCTTGATGAACCTACTACCGGATTACATTTTGAAGATATTAGAGTACTCATGATTGTGCTCAATAAACTTGTAAACAAAGGCAATACGGTATTAATAATTGAACACAACTTGGATGTTATAAAAATGGTAGATCACATTATTGATATTGGTTACGAAGGTGGAAAAGGAGGCGGAGAAATTATAGTTGAAGGCACCCCTGAAGAAGTTGCAAAGCATAAAAAAAGTTATACAGCACAGTTCCTTAAAAAAGAATTAAATTAGCACGTTACAAAAATAAAATATATGAGAACACAACATCACAAGGGGTGGAATGAAATTAAAACCAACGATTCATGGGCCATTTTTAAAATAATGGGAGAATTTGTAAGTGGTTTTGAAAAAATGAGTAGAATTGGGCCTTGTGTCTCTATTTTTGGTTCTGCAAGAACCAAACCAGATAATAAATACTACAAATTAGCTGAACGTATAGCTAAACGAATTGTTGAAGCCGGATATGGTGTTATAACAGGTGGTGGCCCAGGAATTATGGAAGCAGGAAACAAAGGTGCTCATCTTGCAGGAGGAACATCGGTTGGATTAAACATAGAACTCCCTTTTGAGCAACATGACAATCCTTATATCGATTCTGATAAGAATCTTGATTTTGACTACTTTTTTGTTAGAAAAGTAATGTTTGTAAAATACTCACAAGGCTTTGTAGTAATGCCAGGAGGCTTTGGAACATTAGATGAATTATTTGAAGCAATCACACTTATTCAAACTAAAAAAATTGAAAGATTCCCAATTATTATGGTTGGAACAGAATTTTGGAGTGGTATGTTTGATTGGGTAAAAGCAGTTTTACTGGAAAAATTCGAAACTGTAAGCGCAACCGATTTAGAATTAATACATCTAGTAGATACAGAAGAGGAAATTATTGATATTCTTGATACATTCTATAAAGAATATGAATTAAGTCCAAATTTCTAGAAAAAAATCTTATTTTTCGCAAGAACCAATAACTTACAATTGTATCAATTGAAAAAGAGAACTATATATATATATGCCCTAATTTTAACCTGTTTTAACTCCATTTCACAAAATAAAATGGAGATTAATGCAGTGTTTAATGTTTCCGCAAAGCAAATCCATATTAATCAATATATTGAGTATATCAACAGTTCAAATGATACCCTTAAAACTATATATCTTAATGATTGGAGTAATAGTTATGCGACAAAAACCACTCCATTAGCTCGCCGTTTTTCTGAAGAATATAGTACAAAATTTCATTTTGCAAAAAATGAAGAGCGTGGTTTTACGGTCATAACATCCGTTCAAGACATTAATAATCAATCAATTTCTTATAAACGATTAGATTTACATCCAGACGTTATTGAAGTAGATTTAATAACAGGAGTAAATCCAGGAGAAACATACCAATTAAAATTAAGTTATTCAGTACAATTACCAAGTAACAAGTTTACAAGATATGGCGTTACTAATCTTCAAGACTTTGATTTAAAGTATTGGTATATTACACCGGCCATGTATACTAATGATTGGCAATATTACAGTAACAAAAACTTGGATGACTTATACGTTCCAAAATCAGACATCACTTTACAAATCGAATTTCCCAAAAATTATGTGCTTTATACAGAATTAGATTTAATTAATTCTGTACAAAATAGCAATACACAAACTGCAATCTATTCAGGACTTAATCGTGTAGATAGCAAACTATTTTTACATAAACTTCCAATTTATAAAACGGTTCAAACAGACCACTTTTCCATAATATCAAATATTTCTGAGGAAGGATTAGAACCATTAAAGAAAGCTGAAATTACAGATAAAATCACAGCATTCATTACAAAATATTTAGGTGAATACCCTCATAAAAAATTACTAGTAACAGAAATAGACTCTAAAAAAGATCCAATTTATGGCCTAGGCCAACTCCCAGAATTTATTAGGCCGTTTTCTAAAAACTTTCAATATGAATTGAAACTTTTAAAAATTACCTTAGGTAATTTTCTAGATAACACCCTACTTGTAAATCCAAGAAAAGAACAATGGCTAAGGGATGGTCTTCAAATTTACTATCTGATAAAATATATTGAAGAATTCTATCCTGACATGAAGCTGTTAGGATCTTTGGCTGATATTTGGGGAGTACGCTCATTTCATGCTGCCGATATAAAATATAATGAGCAATATAGTCTCACATACATGCATATGGCTAGAACCAATAGAGATCAAGCCTTAAGCACTTCTAAAGACTCTCTTCTAAAGTTCAATAAAAACCTTGCTAATAAGTATAAAGCTGGTGTTGGTTTAAAGTATCTTGATGATTACGTAAATTCAGATATTTTAGAAACTACCGTCAAGGAATATTTAGATAACTATAAAATAAAACCAACAACACCTCTTCATTTTGAGACCTTATTAAAATCAAAAACGCCAAAGAATATTGATTGGTTTTTTGAAGACTTTGTAAAGACAAGTAAAAAAATAGATTTTAAAATAAAAAAAATAAAAAAGACCGAAGATTCTATAACCCTCATCATAAAAAACAAACGACTTAACACTATGCCTGTATCGTTGTTTTCATTAGAAAATGATAGTGTTTTATCTAAAACTTGGGTTGATAATGTTCAAGGAAAGCGAACGGTTTCTATACCGCGAAATAATGCAACAAAACTAGTATTAAATTATGATAAAACCATCCCTGAATATAATTTAAGAGATAATTGGAAATCTTTAAAAGGCTTCCTTTCAAACAATAAGCCGCTTCAGTTTCGTTTAATTAAAGATATTGAAGATCCCAATTATAATCAAATATTTGTAATGCCTCTTATTGAATTTAAAAACATTTATGATGGTATTACTATTGGAAGTAAATTTTATAACAAAACACTTTTACGAAAAGGATTTGATTATAGATTCACTCCTAATTACGGGACCAAGTCTAAATCCCTCACCTTTTCTGGAACGGTTTCATACATTCAAAATATTGAACATAAGGACCTATTTAAAATTACATATGGATTAACTGGAAAGTATTCATCCTATGCGCCTGATTTATTTGCTAAAGTAATTACACCCTTCCTAACCTTTAGTTTTAGAGATCATTTGGATTATAGATCGAATAAATTTCAGGCCATAAATTTTAGGTATATTGACATTAATAAAGACCCAGATATTAATAATATTTCTGACAATACAGATCCAAACTATAGTGTTTTTAATGCACGATATATTAATACTAATCCTGGTTTAATAAATTACTACAAATGGTTTACGGATTTTCAATTATCTAAAAACTTTGGAAAATTATCCTTTAATTATGAATATCGAAAATTATTTGAAAGCAACAGACAACTAAATATTCGATTTTTTGCTGGAGGGTTTTTATATAATAATAATGTTGAAGGATCTAATTATTTTAACTTCGCTTTAGATAGGCCAACAGATTATTTATTTGATTATAATTATTTAGGTCGTTCTGAGGCTACAGGTATTTATAGCCAGCAAATAATTATTGGAGAAGGTGGTTTCAAGTCAAAGTTAGAAACCCCATTTGCTAATCAATGGATGTCAACCGTTAATCTAAGCACAACGCTTTGGAAATACATACAAGCATATGGTGACATTGGGCTTGTAAAGAACACCAATCAAAACGTTAAGTTTGTATATGATTCCGGCATTAGAATAAACTTAGTTACTGACTATTTTGAAGTGTATTTTCCAATATATTCAAACTTGGGCTGGGAAGTTGGCCAACCAAAATACGATCAAAAAATCAGATTTCTTTTCACAGTGGACCCACAATCTTTGTTAGGTCTTTTTAGAAGAAAATGGTACTAATAAGCTGTTAATTATTTTAAATTATTCATAATGAAAATTAATAATTTCATGTTTGAATATGATTTTCATTAGAATTTACTGTATTTATTACCAAATATTCAATTTATTAACAAGTTTTGACGTTGTAAAATCCATAAAAAATAGCTAAATTTGCAGCATCCAAAACCTTATTAAATGCAAGCAAACCCAGATATTACCAAAGATATGTCTTTTAGTGATTTCAAAAATGAAATCATCAATGATTACACCATTGCATTAACTAGTAGAGAATGTAGCTTACTAGGTCGTCGCGAAGTGTTAACGGGTAAGGCGAAGTTTGGTATTTTTGGAGATGGTAAAGAAGTGCCACAATTAGCATGGGCTAAAGCATTTAGAAATGGTGATTTTAGATCTGGATATTATCGCGATCAAACTTTTATGATGGCCATTGGAGAACTTAGCATCGAGCAATTTTTCTCAGGTCTTTATGGACATACAGATATTGAAGCTGACCCAATGAGCGCAGGAAGACAAATGGGTGGTCACTTTGGTACACATAGTTTAGACGAAAATTATAATTGGAAAGATCTAACTCAACAAAAAAATTCTAGTGCGGATATCTCTCCTACTGCGGGACAAATGCCAAGATTATTGGGTTTAGCACAAGCATCAAAAATTTATAGAAATGTAAAAGGGATTGATACAACGCTTTTTTCAGTAAAGGGAAATGAAGTTGCATGGGGCACTATTGGCAACGCCAGTACCAGCGAAGGTCTGTTTTTTGAAACTATAAATGCGGCTGGAGTATTACAAGTACCAATGGTGATTAGTATCTGGGATGATGAATATGGTATTTCTGTACATGCAAAACACCAAACTACTAAAGAAAATATATCCGAAATTTTAAAAGGGTTTCAACGAGATGAAGATGCAAATGGTTATGAAATACTAAGAGTTAAAGGTTGGGACTACCCATCCTTAATTAATGTCTATGAAGAAGCGTCTAAAATCGCTAGAGAAGAACATGTTCCAGTAATGATTCATGTTCAAGAATTAACGCAGCCTCAAGGGCACTCTACTTCTGGATCTCACGAACGCTATAAAAATACAGATCGCTTGGCTTGGGAATCTGATTTTGATTGTCTTGCCAAAATGAAAGAATGGATGATTGCCAATGGCATCTCTACAGAAGAAGAATTAATTCAGTTAAACAAAAGCATAAAAAAGAAAGTTAGAGAAGGAAAAAAAGCAGCATGGAATGCTTTTATTTCTCCTATTTTGAAGGATAGAGATACCTTATCCAATCTTTTACAAAACCTGACACAAACAAGTCCGAATAAAGCTTTTATTTCAAAATTAATAACTGAACTTAATAGCATAGAAGAGCCCATTAGAAAAGATTTACTCGTTGCTGCACGTAAAACACTTCGATACATCACTTTTGATGCATCGTCAGAAAAAGAACATTTAAAAGCTTGGATTAATTCTTATTTTGAGCTCAACCAACCAAAATATAGCTCACACTTAAACAGCGAATCCAGTTTAAATGCTATTGGAATCTCTGAGATTATACCAACATATAGTGATAATGCAGAAGAAGTAGATGGTCGTATCATTATACGTGATAATTTTGATGCCATTTTCTCTAAATATCCTGAAACCTTAGTTTTTGGTGAAGACGCTGGTAATATTGGTGACGTCAATCAAGGCTTAGAAGGGTTACAAGAAAAACATGGTGAATTGCGTGTTGCCGACGTAGGTATTCGTGAAGCTACAATTCTTGGACAAGGTATTGGTATGGCTATGCGTGGTTTACGACCAATTGCCGAAGTGCAATATCTTGATTATGTAATGTATGCGCTTCAAATAATTAGTGACGACCTTGCCACACTTCACTATAGAACAAAAGGAAAACAAAAAGCACCATTAATTATTAGAACCCGAGGACACCGATTAGAAGGGATTTGGCATTCAGGATCACAGTTAGGGGGTATTTTAAATTTAGTTAGAGGAATTTATGTATTAGTTCCTAGAAATATGACTAAGGCCGCAGGATTTTATAATACCATGCTAAAAAGCGATCAACCATCTCTTATTATAGAATGTTTAAATGGTTATCGAACAAAAGAAAAGTTACCAAATAACATTGGCGAGTTTAGAACACCAATTGGTGTTGTAGAAACGGTAAAAGAAGGTAGTGATATAACACTTGTATCTTACGGATCTACTTTACGAATGGTAGAACAAACAGCCAAGGAATTATTAGAAGTAGGAATTGATGCAGAAGTTATTGACGTGCAATCGTTACTTCCATTCGACCTTAATCATGATATTGTGAAAAGTGTTGAAAAAACGAATCGTTTAATGATTATAGATGAAGACGTTCCTGGTGGAGCATCAGCATATATTTTGGACGAAATAATAAACGTTCAAAACGCCTATGAATATCTAGACAGTCAACCTAGAACCCTTACAGCACAACAGCATAGACCAGCTTACGGAACTGATGGAGATTATTTTTCAAAACCATCTAACGAAGATATTTTTGAAGCGGTTTATAATGTAATGCACGAAGCAAATCCTGAAGATTATCCTAAATTGAGATAGATTTATTGTAAACAATTCTTAATCCTACTTTTTACGAGTGGGATTTTTATTGCACAATTTTTTATATATTTAAACTCACAACAGTTTAAATATGCTAACAAAGCAAGACAAAGAACAGTATAGAAGTATTATTTTTCGGCATCTTGATGGCTTAGCGACAGCAACCACTGCATATTCACTTTATAATAAAGGAATTTTAAAATATCTTCTTGATCACAAAAAAGTAAATTTATCAGATCTAGCTAATACCTTCAATGCAAATGAAGGTTATCTTAATGTTGCCCTACGCGTTTTATGCTCACAAGGATGGCTTATACAGCACCTTAATAATACAAATGATAGTATTTCTTATGAAGTTAATACTAAAAGCGAAACTGCATTTAACTTAGTTCATTTATATGAAGAAGGAATCAAACTACTGAGGTATTCAGTAATGTTTCCTGAAGAGCGTATAGGATCTGATGCTTTCTTAGCTTTAGAGCGTATTTTTAAATCTTATAAAAACAAGTTCGGTTTAACTAACACTGAAGACCAGTCTACCGAGCATCAAGTACTCATGCATATCGAAGGGATAATTATAGCTCCAATTATTGTACTCTTGGGGGTTAACGGATTATTTCACAAGTATTTTATGGAGGCTTCATTTAGGGCTCAAGAATACCATAAAGACCCAGAAAGCTTTAAAAAAATACTAAACTTTTTCACTTATCTTGGTTGGTTTAAAAACAATAATGACACTTATCAATTTACCGATAAAGGCCTCTTTTTCGCTAAGCGTGCCAGTGCCTATGGTGTTACGGTATCCTATTTACCAACGTTTTTACATTTAGACCAACTTATTTTTGGAGACCCTTTAGTTTTAAAAACCAGCTCCCCTGATGAAACTGAAAAACATGTCCAAAGAGAAATGAACGTCTGGGGAAGTGGCGGTGCACATAGCACCTATTTTAAGGTTATTGATGCAATAATAATAGAACTTTTTAATAAACCAATTGACGAACAACCTCGAGGGATTTTGGATATGGGCTGCGGCAATGGCGCTTTTATACAGCACATTTTTGATGTCATAGAACACCAAACCTTGAGAGGAAAATTATTGGAGGAGCACCCATTGCTTTTGGTAGGGGCAGATTTTAACCAAGCCGCACTTAAAGTGACTAGAGCGAATTTAATCAAGTCAGATATATGGGCAAAAGTAATTTGGGGGGATATTGGCAGGCCTGACTTATTAGCTAAAGATTTAAAAGAAGATTATAACATAGATTTAAAAGATTTATTAAACGTTCGTACATTTTTGGATCATAATCGAATTTGGGAAATACCAACAACAGCATCAAAAAACATAAGTACATCGTCTGGAGCATATGCCTATCAAGGACAACGGCTTAGTAATAATAGTGTTGAAGATTCCTTAAAGGAACATCTCCAGAAATGGAAGCCTTATGTTGAAAATTTCGGCTTGCTCATTATTGAACTTCATACCGTTTCACCAGAACTTACCGCTGCTAACCTAGGAAAAACTGCAGCTACTGCCTATGATGCTACACATGGGTATTCTGATCAATTTATTCTGGAAATTGATGTATTTAATCGCATTGCCACTGAAGCTGGATTACATCCGGACAACCGATATTTTACGAAATTTCCAAATCAAACATATGCAACCGTGAGCGTTAACCTCTTAAAAGGAAAATGAACAATTAATTAACTATATAAACACTAATAAAGATGAAAAACAACTTTACAGATCTAGCTTTAGCCATACTTAGAATTGGCTTTTCAGGATTATTATTAACCCATGGTATTCCCAAAATTGAACGTCTTTTTGCAGAAACCATTGAATTCCCAGATCCACTAGGTGTCGGTGCCGCCACCTCATTAACACTAGCAATTATTGGCGAAGTGATCGCCCCTATTTTTATTATAATTGGTTTTAGAACAAAATTAGCAACCTTACCATCAATTGCCGTAATGTGCGTTGCTGTTTTTTTCATTCATATTAGTGATCCTATTGGAACTAAAGAAAAAGCATTGTTATATTTAATAGGATTTATTGCAATCTTTTTGGCAGGCCCTGGAAAATATTCAATTGATAAAAGATAATCCAACCTCAAAATATTGTCATTTTGAATGAAATTAGTATCGAGAATTAAATTTCAGTTTTGGAATGAGTTCTCGATACGATTTTCTATTGAAAATCACTCGAACTGACAAACGGAGATGTGATATAATTAGGACCTTATCGCATAATTTGAAGCATCTCTTTATTACTCCAGAATTCCTAAAACAAATCTAAAGTCAACTTCCTAATCAACAATAATAATCGTAATTTTAGTACCCAAAATTGAAATGAAAATCAAGCTTCATATCGATTACAACAAATGTATGGCCTCTAAAAAACATGAAAAAAAATGTAACGTTATTATCTGTTCTAGTTTCTTGGATTATCCTACTAAGCTTAACTCGTTGCAAAAATAATAGTAAAAATATTCTGCCTCTAACCAACAGCTGGGAAATTGCAGTGCCCTTTCAAGAGGTTCCCAAAGGACTATCCAAAATGAACGCCAAAGCATGTGGAGTTTGCCACAAACAACATTATGATGAATGGAAATTGTCTACTCACTCTCATGCGTGGACGGATATGCAGTTTCAAGCAGAATTAAAAAAAGAATCAAGTCCTTTTATGTGCATAAACTGTCATATCCCATTACAAAATCAACAAGAATATATTATTGAAGGGCTCCTTGATGGAGATATTTACAAACCCGTTAAAAAGAAAAATCCAAATTTTGATAGTAGTCTACAACAAGAGGGCATTACTTGTGTAAGCTGTCACGTGAGAGATAATGCTATTATTGGTGTTACTGGTTCAAAAAACGCACCTCATAAAACAATAAAAAATCCCAAATTTTTGTCCGAACAATTATGCATTTCCTGCCATAATGCTTCTGCTGTAATTACTCCAACATTAGCCTGCACATTTGAAACAGGTGACGAATGGAAATCTGGTCCATATTCTGGAACAAAGAATTGCATTAGTTGCCACATGGAATCAACAATTCGTGAGAATGTTCCGGGGTTTGGCAACAAACAAAGTCACCTGCATTACTTTGCAGGGTCTGGGATTCCAAAAATTGATTCTGTTGAAACAAAGTACTTAAATGGATTAGGCATATATCCATCAACTCTAAAAAAACGCTATTCTAAAAATGACAGTCTTAAATTCACACTCAAAGTGAAAAATGAATTTGCTGGGCATAAGGTTCCAACTGGAGATCCTGAACGCTTTTTTAATTTCACGTTTCAACTCAAAAATAAGGCAGGAGAAATCATTGCAACTAAAACAGAACGCATTGGAGAGCAATGGGAATGGTATCCTGAAGCTAAAAAAATATCAGATAATAATCTTGAACCCAACGAAGAACGTTTATTTACCTTTTCTCATCATCTCAAAACCAAAGGACAACTCACTTTAAACGTTACTATAACTAAACACAGATTGAACCAGGCTTCAGCTGATTACAATAAGTTAAAAGAAAATTATCCATTATATATTAGCATTTTTAATAAAGCTTATATCTTTGATGTCAATTAAACAAGCTCTAAATTAACACGGAATAAGATCATGCAAAACACGAACAAAAACCATTGGGAAACAGTGTATGAAACCAAGACTCCAAAGGATGTCAGTTGGACTCAAGATACACCACAAACCTCTCTTGATTTTATTAATTCATTCGGTTTAAGTAGGACTGCAAATATAATTGACATTGGTGGTGGTGACAGTAAACTTGTAGATTGTTTACTTAACCAAGGTTATGAGAATATTACCGTCTTAGATATTTCAGCAAAAGCTCTTGATAAAGCTAAAAGACGATTAGGCGATCAAGCAAAAAAAGTAACTTGGGTAGTTAGTGATATTACAGATTTTAAACCTGATACGACTTATGATGTTTGGCATGATCGAGCAACTTTTCATTTTTTGACTAGTCCAGAACACATTTCAACCTATCTAAATATCGCAAAAAAAGCGGTTAATGGTTATTTAAGTATTGGTACTTTTTCCGATAACGGTCCTGAAAAATGTAGCGGATTGGAAATTAAGCAGTACAATGAAGACTCCATAAGTAAAGCCTTTAACAATGGCTTCGATAAAATACGTTGCATTACCGAAAATCATACGACTCCTTTTAATAGTGTACAGAATTTTGTGTTTTGTAGTTTTAAAAGACAAAAAAATTAACTCAAAATCCTAACCATTAATTCTTTAAGCAAGTCTCCTTGAGGAATTGCATTTGCACCAACACCTTTACTTTTCACATCAAATTCTCGAAGTGTCGCTATCACTTGGCTTACTTTTCGCATTGGAAAATTGTGAGCTGCCTTTGTATACTCACTAACAAAATAAGGATTGATTTTCAATGATGAGGCAATTGCCCTTGGCGTTTTATCATTCAAACCATGTAAATGCAGTAATTGAGAGAAAAAATTAAACAACAATGCCACAGTAACGACCATAGGGTTGTCCTTAGGATTATCGGCGAAATAATTAATAATTTGATGGGTCTTAATTATATTCTTTTCTCCAATAGCCTTACGCAATTCAAAATTATTATAATCTTTAGAGATACCAATATTTTCTTCAATAAGCTCTGGGGTAATTTGATTTCCCTTAGGAATAATAAGTTGCAATTTATCCAGTTCATTATTGATTTTACTCAAATCTGTTCCTAAAAACTCCACCAACATTTGCGCTGCTTTTGGAGAAATATTATATCCTTTAGGAGCCAATACGCGACGAATCCAATCAGAAACTTGATTTTCATAAAGCTTCTTGCTTTCATAAACCACTCCAATCTTTTTTAGTGTTTTATATAGTGCCTTCCGCTTATCAATTTTTTTATACTTATAGTTTACAACCAAGACCGTAGTTGGCTGCGGATTTTCGGCATAAGCTACCAGTTTCTCAATGGTTCTTGATAAGTCCTGAGCTTCTTTTACAATTACTACCTGTCGTTCGGCCATCATAGGGTAGCGCTTTGCATTACCAACAATATCTTCTATAGTAACATCACGACCATAAAGCACCATTTGATTGAATCCTTTCTCCTCCTCTGCTAGTACATTGTTTTCAATATAACTAGAAATTTTATCAATATAATAAGGCTCCTCCCCCATTAAAAAATAAATGGGTTTTAAGTTTCCTCCCTTAATATCAGTTACTAGTTGTTTAACTTCGTCCAAAATATAATATCTCTTAATATTTATTATCTATTCACATTGAGTGCTTTCAAAAATATCCTATTATCGAGCCAACCGAATAATATTTTCTACTAAAAACCACTCGAAGTGACTTTATAATTCTAAATTTGTGTAGTGCAAAAATTAAATTTTCCCACATATTCGTTTCGATTCAAAAATAACGAAAATAAACGTTTTATTTTTGATGAAATTCGTAAAAAATTTATGGTATTGCAACCTGAAGAATGGGTGCGTCAACATTGTGTTCAATATTTGATGGAAGAACGGAATTACCCAAAGTCTTTAATTAATGTAGAAAAGGAATTAAAAGTCAACGGCCTAAAAAAGCGTTATGATATTGTTGTTTATAATTCTGATGGAAGCATCCAACTTATTGTAGAATGTAAAGCACCTAGCATTACAATTAACCAAAGTACATTTGATCAAATAGCACGTTATAATTTAGCTCTAAACGCAAAATACCTGATGATTACTAACGGGATAAATCACTATTATTGCACTATGGATTTTAAAGAGGAACGTTACCATTTTCTCAAAGATATTCCCAATTATAAAAAATGAGAATAGCTGTCGTCATACTCAATTGGAACGGAAAGGCATTGCTCGAACAGTTTTTACCTGCGGTGATAAAATATTCTTCTGAGGCAGATATTTATGTTGCCGATAATGCCTCAACAGACGATTCTATAGCTTTCATCACAAAGACTTATCCGCAATTAAAGATAATTAAAAATGCAGACAATGGAGGCTATGCAAAAGGTTATAACGACGCATTACAACTGGTAAATGCAGATATTTATTGTTTGTTAAACAGTGATGTTGAAGTCACAAACAACTGGCTTTCACCTATTCAAGATGCGTTTAACAACGATCCGGAAACTGCCATAATTCAACCTAAAATATTAGATTTCAAGAATAAAGAATATTTTGAATATGCAGGAGCCGCTGGTGGGTTTATTGATAAATATGGATATCCATATTGTAGAGGTCGCATTTTTGATACATTAGAAAAAGATAGTGGTCAATATAATGACATTTCTAGCATTTTTTGGGCCTCAGGAGCTTGTTTATTTATAAGAAGTAGTGTTTTCAAAATACTAAATGGTTTTGATGAAGCCTTCTTTGCACATATGGAAGAAATTGACTTATGTTGGCGTGCAAAAAATTTAAATTATCAAATTACCTACGTTGGTAACTCTACAATTTATCATGTTGGTGGAGCTACTTTGAAAAATACAAGTCCTAAAAAAACCTATTTAAATTTTAGAAACAATTTATACATTCTTGTAAAAAATGCGCCAGGGAATTTATTACCATTAGTATTCACTAGGCTAGTTTTAGATGGCGTTGCTGGTGTTAAATATGCATTGCATCTTAAACCAAAACATATCTTGGCAATCCTAAAGGCTCATTTTTCATTTTACTTGCATTTACCGGTACTTTTGAAACAACGAAAAAAGCTACGGCAAAAGTCAAAATACTATACGAAAAACAGTATAGTTTGGTCATATTTCGTGAGAAATAAGCAACTTTTTAAAAGTTTGTGAAATAGTTCGTAAAAGTTTTGTTAATACAAGGGCTAGTTGGGCTTTTTTGCATATTTTTATCATTCGTCAAAATATAAATTAATTAAGAAAAACATCATGAAGAGAATTTTATTGTTTAGCTTGTCTACAATGCTCTTATTAAGCTCATGTGTATC
>Ga0105356_10002335_pt1 | contig 18930 bp, 10 predicted proteins | sample GOMGulsemesocosm_3_FD_83502 | JGI IMG/M metagenome (GOLD analysis project Ga0105356, IMG submission 83502) | Methane-oxidizing microbial communities from mesocosms in the Gulf of Mexico - GOM9D Gulf of Mexico | ecosystem: Environmental > Aquatic > Marine > Cold seeps | place: Gulf of Mexico... | reverse complement strand
TCAATGTCGTTTTATGAAGCGTGAAGAATTCAGCGATGGCTGTAACTTCATCAAAGATTGGAACATTGTTATTGTTGGTTGTGGTGCTCAAGGTTTAAACCAAGGTTTAAACATGCGTGATTCTGGTTTGAATATTTCATATGCTTTACGTGATGCTGCAATTAGCGAAAAGCGTCAATCTTGGCAGTGGGCTACAGAAAATGGTTTTACTGTTGGTAACTATGCTGAATTAATTCCTCAAGCTGATTTAGTATTAAACTTAACACCTGATAAACAGCATACTTCAGCTGTTACTGCGGTAATGCCGTTGATGAAGCAAGGTGCTACACTTTCTTACTCACATGGTTTCAACATTGTTGAAGAAGGTATGCAAGTTCGTCCTGATATTACGGTTGTTATGGTTGCACCTAAATGTCCAGGTACTGAAGTACGCGAAGAATACAAACGTGGTTTTGGTGTACCAACACTTATCGCTGTTCATCCTGAAAATGATCCACAAGGTAACGGTTTAGCTATTGCTAAAGCTTACGCTAGTGCTACTGGTGGTGATAGAGCGGGTGTTTTACAGTCGTCATTCATTGCTGAAGTTAAGTCTGACTTAATGGGTGAGCAAACAATTCTTTGTGGTATGTTGCAAACGGCTGCTGTTTTAGGTCACAAGCAATTATTAGCACAAGGTATGGACGCAGCTTACGCACGTAAATTATTACAATACGGCTTAGAGACTACTACTGAAGGTCTTAAGCATGGCGGTATTACTAACATGATGGACCGTTTATCAAACCCTGCAAAAATAAAAGCGTTTGATATGTCTGAAGAATTAAAAGTTATCTTACGTCCATTATTCGAAAAGCATATGGATGACATCATTGAAGGTCGCTTCTCTGAAACTATGATGGCTGATTGGGCAAATGATGATATTAACTTATTAACATGGCGCGCCGAAACTGCTGAGACTTCTTTTGAATTAGCCGCTGATTGTGCTACTGAAATCTCTGAGCAAGAGTACTACGATAAAGGCATCTTTGTTGTTGCCATGATAAAAGCTGGTGTTGAGCTTGCGTTTGAAGCTATGGTTGCTGCAGGTATCATCGAAGAGTCTGCTTATTATGAGTCACTTCATGAAACGCCATTAATTGCTAACTGTATTGCACGTAACAAGTTATACGAAATGAACGTAGTAATTTCTGATACGGCTGAATACGGTAATTACTTGTTTACTCACGCGGCAGTACCTCTACTTGAAGAGTACACGGCTAATTTAACATTAGAGCAATTAGGTGAAGGCCTAAAAGATAGCTCAAACAATGTTGATAACGCACGTTTAATTGAAGTAAACGAAGCAATCCGCAGTCATGGCGTTGAAGTGATTGGTAAAGAACTTCGTGGTTATATGACTGATATGAAAAAAATTGCGAGCGCAAGCTAATCTCAGCTTTGAGATAGAGCGAGTTCAATAAATAAAACGGCATTTGAGTTTAGTTCGATGCCGTTTTTTTATGCCCAGTTACTTATGTAAAAGTGCCTATATATAAAATTCAAATTTAATGAAACTTAAAAAGGAAATAATCCCATGCCAGACTTCAAAGAAGTAACTATCAGTAGAGCTGCCAATGTATATTTTGATGGAAAAGTTACTAGCCGCACCATTACCTTTAAGGATGGAAGTTTTAAAACCTTAGGTATTATGCAAGCAGGTGACTATAGCTTTGGCACCAAAGAAGCTGAGTTAATGGAAATTACTGCCGGTGAATGTGAAATTTTACTTAGCGGCTCAGACGAGTGGCAAAGTATTAGCGGCGGACAATCGTTCAACGTGGATGGTGACAGTTCTTTTGAAATAAAAGCAAAAACCATTATTGATTATTGTTGTACTTATATAAGCTGATAAAAAGCTAGCTTTATTTAGCTAGTAAAAAATAATGAAACTCCCATTAGCGACTAAGCTTAGGGAGTTTTATTAATCGGGTGATAAGCTAAGGATGACTATATCTTTTTTTGTTTTTCGTTCTGTTGTTAAGATTCGTTGTTGTTGATCTGATATGGTCGCAATACGTTCATTGGTTGATAAAGTGTCTACAGCTGTTATTTGCTCTTTTTGGTAAGCATAATAATGCAAAGTAGACTGAGCTGCTTTGTTGATTTGTAGATAAACCCCTTCACTTGCAGCAAACGTCCGTTGTACAACACCATCAATCTTAATTATAAATTCAGGATTTTCCATCGGTTTAGTAATTTGATTATTACTGATAATGACAAGCTCATCATCCAGGTTTAAATAAGCAAAATTTTTATATTGTGATAATAAGGGTGACAGTTTTTGCTGGCTTAAATCAAGCTTGGCAAATTGGCGCTGGTCATTATTATGATTTGAAAGTAGTAAAGCATTTTCATTGTGATACCACTGCAAGGGAACACCCTGAGTATAAGATAACATTGCTACTTTAATATCTGTTGAGGTCATCTCAACAATAAAAGGTTGCTCGTTAGTTGCGCTGGCAAGTTTATTTCCGCTTTTATGCCAAACCCCAGGGAAAATAGATAAGTTCTGTTTTGGATTGGCAAACACTAATGTATCTTGACCCGTACTTAGATCATGTACATATAACTGCGGGTAGCCTTTTCTTGCTGAAATAAAACTAAACTTATCCCCTGAAGGTGAAAACCTAGGTTGGAAATCTACCGTATTGCTGTCAACAACCTTGTATTTATCAGTTACCTGATTAAGTGAATGGCTCAAAATGTCGACATCACTATTTTCTAAGGTTAATGCAATACTTTGCCCGTCAGGCGAAAATTGTGGGTGTCTAACAAACATATAATTTTCGAAACCAATTTTTTTCACCTGACCATCAGGAATTAGGTTATATAAGTGCCTACCATCACTTAATAATATATTGGCATTATTTGGATGCCAGCTAATAAAATAGCGATTAGAATCAAGCGTGGCTATAGATTTAGCCGCAGGAACAGCCTTTGCACTTGTGACTTGGTTGGCGTGGTTAAGCAATATAACTTTTACCTGTGAGTGCATTTTTTTATTAAAACCAAGTACCGCAATTTGGTTACCAGCATAATTAAGGGAGAGTTCATAAGGGCGAAACTCGTCATTACTCACTAATAGCGGTGTTTGCTCACCATTAGTAAGATTATTACTATACAAGGTGGCAATACCATTGGTTTTTGCAATGTAATATAAGGCATTGCCAACTCCCCAATGGATTGCGGTAATATGTTGGATGTTGCTACGTGTTAAGACCTTCATTGCAGGCTTTTTACCTGGCAAGTTTTTAGTGGATAACCTAAAGATTGATATGTTGTTATGATCTCTAACTGCGTACAGTATGGCCTTATTATCTAACGACCAGGTAAAAGAAATAATATTCTCTGCTGTTCTAGTAAGTTGATATTCCTGGTCATTTTGTAAGTTCTTCAACCAAATATGACGTCGGTTGCGGCGATTATTTTCTGATTTTTCTGCCGCTCTTAAAAAAGCGATGGCTTTGCCATCACTTGCATAACGAGAGTAATACTCATATCGCTCTGTGGCAGTCAGTGGCAGTATTTCTTTAACATTAAGTTGGTTGACCTTGTTAACAGACTTTAAGCTATTGTCATCGTGAGGTAATTTGGAAAGGGATATTACCTGATAGGCCACTAAGACCAATACTATGATAAGCAGGGCAACATAGGTAAGTCTTTTTTGCGGTGATGTTTTTACCTTTTCCACTCCCGCTTTAGCGGACTCTGGCTCGGCTATTATTGCTTGTAAACTGTAGCCACGTTTAGGGTGAGTGACAATGATCGCTTTTGTTTCATCATTAAAGGCCTTTCTCAATACCGCAATACAACGGCGAATTGAACCGGGGCTATAAATGGATTTTGGCCAGACATGGGCAAACAGTACTTCGGGATCAACAACATCACCTTGGTGAGCGGTCAAAAAAATCAACACCGCCATCACTTTGGGCTCTAATTGCGCAACATTTGCAGGCTTAATCAATTCTCCGCGTACGGGATCGACCATAAAGTCATTAACTACAAAACATTGTTTTGATAATGCTTCTACAGAATACTGTTGATGAAAACTCACTAGACCCCTTGTTTTTACTGGCCATCATACTTTCTTAACGAAAATTTAATCATTTATCTATCGTCAAATGCCAGTCGAAATAGCATATTTATAGAAACTTCTATGCTAAGCATTTTAGCGACAATTAGGATTTATAAAAGGAATATAATTTGAATATTTACAAAAGCTTGTTTGCTTATAGTTTTTTATTATTGTGTTTTATCGCTAATCACGTCACGAGTGAAGAGATGAATACTGACACGAATGTGGTGTTATTACCTACTTTGCTAAAGGTTTTTAATAATGGCGATCGCCATAGGGCAATGGAATACTACACTGATCATATTAACCCAGAGCGTATTGGTATTTATGGTATTAAAGCTCATGTTTCTGGCTTCCTTAATACACAAGCGGCACATGGTAAATTAAAACTAGTAAAATACTTACCAAATAAAAATGGTCGTGAAAGAGCTCAAGTCATTGCTGAACATAGTCAGCTACCTTATATATTGACGGTAAACAGGACAGACAAAAAGCCGTTTAAGTTAAATTATTTTTATCTAGCAGCTCCAAAAACGATAGGGAGTAATAAAAAAATATCAACGAAGCAGCTGCAAACTGAAATCTCTCACTTTGTTGATAGGCAGGAAAAAAATGGGGCTTTCTCAGGCACAATACTTATTGCCAAAAACGAAGAAATCCTCTTTCAACAAGCATTCGGTGAGGCACATAAAGGCTTTTCAATCGAAAATAATATTGAAACTAAGTTTGGTCTTGGTTCAATCAATAAAATGTTCACGGCTATCGCAGCCTTACAATTGATAGAGCAAGGTAAGCTCAATTTTGAAGACAAGTTGGTTGATTATGTTGATGAGAGTTGGTTACCAGCAGGTGAGACTGACCAAATAACAGTGAGACAACTGCTAACGCACACTTCAGGTTTAGGTAACTTTTTTAATGAAGACTACTTACACAGTAATAAAGGTACATTTAGAGAGCTTTCTGCTTTTAAGGAGATAATTGCGAAAATGCCGTTACTTTTTTCACCCGGTTCAAAAAATCGCTACAGTAATTCAGGAATGCATATGCTGGGTTTAATTATCGAGAAAGCGAGTGGACAAGATTACTTTGACTATATAGAGCAGCATATTTATCAGAAGTCAGCCATGCCTAATTCAAATAGCTTTGAACTCGATGGCAACACGCCTAATTTAGCACTTGGTTATTTAAAGGTAGCTATTAGCGATGATTGGGTAAATAACAACTACTACAATACGGTGAAAGGAGGACCTGCAGGTGGGGGTTATTCAACGGTTGGCGATTTGTATAATTTTTCAAAAGCATTAACACAATATAGGTTACTCAGTAGGGAGATGACACAGCAAGCCTATAGCAACAAAGTGGAATATAATTCATCTCCGCGATACGGGTATGGGTTTGTTGTTAGAGGTAGCGATGACAATCGAGTCGTTGGTCATAACGGGCAAACGCTCGGTGTTGAGGCAGTGTTAGATATTCATCTTGATACGGGATATACAGTTGTAATTCTGGCTAATCAAAACGGTGTTGTTGCACCTGTTAGGCGGAAGATAAATAGTTTAATAGCACAACAGGTACATGCAACAGCTTTGTAAGCGAACTAGAAATAATTGATAAAACGAGGGGAGTTTAAGTATTTTAGCTGCGATAAGCTGGAAATGCTTACTCTCCAAATTTGCGAGGTGAACTTGTAACTATCTGAAAATATTGGTTTAATAATATTTAACAAGTAAAAAACCCATCTTTAATATTATTTAATTAGCAAATCTACTGGCCAGATGTTCAATTGATTGCAGCACAAAACTGCGACAACAACATTCGTTTATTAGATAGGAATTAAATAATAATGACCTCTTCACTCTCTATGCCAAGTTTATTGATTGGCAGTCTTGTTTTAATCACAAGCTCGTTTATCCAAGTACATGCAGCAAGTAGTTCTGCTGAAACTAACCATGCTGATAAATTTATGTTTGATGACTTCAGCTATAAAACGTTAGCTGATGCACAAAAGAATGGCTGGGTACCACGTACACAAGTGGGTCATCCGGGCATCAAAAATGCAATCTGGTGGTCAGAAGGTCTTAGCTTTCACCCAGAGCAAAACAATGCCAAAAACACGGTAATGCGTTTAACTTCAAAAACTGATGGTAGCCCTGAAAATACACGCCATACCCAAATTTGCCATCAACGTAAGTATCTTGAAGGCACTTACGCTGCACGGGTTTACTTTAATGATGAACCTGATTTTGGTCCTGATGGTGATGGCATTGTTGAAACTTTCTATACTATTAGCCCGCTTGAAGCACCGATGGATAAAAACTACAGTGAGATGGATTTTGAATACCTAGCCAATGGCGGTTGGGGTGAGAACGAAAATGTGCTCTTTTCAACGTCTTGGGAAACCTTTCAGCTTGAGCCTTGGACCAAGGTAAATGCTTTTGATACTTATGTTAAAAGTTTGCAGGGTTGGAATACGGTTGTATTACAAGTTTTTGATAATGAAATTAAGTACTATATCAATGGTCATTTGTTCTCAACACATGGCAGTGATGTATACCCTGAAGTAGCGATGTCACTTAACTTTAATTTATGGTTTATACCAGAGCAGATTGTTGAGGGTAGTGAAATGCGTCAATACCACCAAGAAGTGGATTGGGTATATTTTAATGCAGATAAAAAACTGTCGCAAAAAGAGGTGCTTCACGAAGTGAAAGCTTTGCGTGCGCATAATATAAAGCAGCAAGATACAGTACCTCATTGGCAACCAAAACTTGACAGTTACTGTGGGCTGTAAGAGATTTTTGTAGAATAATGAGGTTCCTAGTTAAAGTGGTAACTAGGAACTTGTACATTGAAGGATATAAACTTGAATACTAAAGAAAATAAAGTCATTCGTTGGGGTATGATTGGTTGTGGCGCGGTAACTGAAGTTAAAAGTGCTCCGGCATACCAAAAAACTATTGGTTTTGAGTTGGCTGCGGTTATGCGAAGAGACTTAGCCTTAGCAAAAGATTATGCTAGTCGCCATATGGTAGCTAAATACAGTAACAATGCTACTGATATAATTAACGATGATAATATTGATGCCATTTATATTGCTACCCCACCTAATAGTCATAAACATTATGCACTTCTTGTCGCAAAGGCTGGCAAACCCTGCTGTATAGAGAAGCCTTTAGCGCCTAGTTATCAAGAAAGCTTAGCTATTGAGCAGGTTTTTAAAAAAGCGAATGTGCCACTATTTGTTGCTTATTACCGCCGCTCTTTACCACGATTTAATAAAGTAAAACTCTTACTAGAAGATGGTGCGATAGGGAAAATCCGACATATCAGTTGGCACTTAAGTAAACCTGCTAACAAGATTGATCTTTCTGGTCAATATAACTGGCGAACTGACAATAGTATTGCCCCAGGTGGCTACTTTGATGATCTTGCTAGCCATGGACTAGACTTATTTTCTTATCTATTAGGTGACTTTAAGCAAGTCTCAGGCATGGGCTCAAATCAGCAAGGTTTATATTCAGCTTTTGATGCGGTTACAGCGTGCTGGCAGCACAAAAGTGGTATTACTGGTGTGGGTAGTTGGAACTTTGGTGGAGCGTCAAGGCAAGACCAAGTCAGTATTGTTGGCAGCCAGGGGGAATTAAATTTTTCAGTCTTTGATGAAGTACCTGTGACATTAACTCAGGGTGATAATAAACAAGTATTTATTATTAATAACCCTGAGAATATTCAGTTATATCATGCAGCTAACATTTATCAACAACTTGCCAATAATCAACAGCATCCGTCAACAGGTACTTCAGCATTGCATACTAGTTGGGTGATGGATGAGATATTACAAAAAACTTTTAATTAATCTCATAACGAGGATTATTGGCAAGCCAAGCTTCAATACGTGCAATTAAAAAGTCATTACTTGCTTGTTTAGCAATTGTTAGCGCTTTTTGAGCATTGTGCAGTGCAGAAGTGTTGTTACCTTGGTTTTGAAGGGCTTGTGCCTGCGCCAATAATATAGCCACTTTATTTGTTGTTACTCCGTTTTTATTAGCGATTGCTGTCGCTTGAGTAAACAGGGCATCTGCTTGTTGGTTATTTCCCTGTGCATTGGCTATAAGCCCTAGCTCTATTAATGCCCGGGTTTGCCCGTAGTTGGAAGGAAAATTTTGATAAAATGCTAATGCCTTATTGAGAAGTGTTATTGCTTGTGAATAATCCTTTTGCAGGCGCTTTATTTTAGCAAGCTCTTCAAAAGCGTATGCACTAAATAAAGCATCTTGGTACTGCACGGCAAGTGCTTTAGTTATTTGAATATAAAGCTCTGCTTCGTTCAGACTTTTGTCACTATCTTGACTTTGTTCATACCAGTTGATGAGCAGGACACCAATCATCAAGTTACTGCGGATCTCCTCCCTATGATCTTGTTTTAGTTGTGCTTGTTCAATGTTTTCTTTCATCAAGGCAATGCCTTGTTCAGCATTACCATGGTTAATATAGCTAGCAGCAAGATACCGGCGAGCCGCTAATAAGTGCTTATTACTGACTAAGGCCGAATTAAAAAAGCTGATTGCTTGCGGATATTGACGTTGCAGGTAATGCTCAATACCACGAGCAAAGGCTTCATTGCTAAAATCACTAATATAAGGCTGAGCTTTGAGTGGAGTAAATTGGTCAAAACGTTGAGCTATTTTTTGCACTAATTGATCAAAGCCATCGCCTACGGTTTTTGAAAATATAATGCCGCGTTCAATACTATGGATCAGGTGTAATGAATAATGTAATTGAAAGTCTTGTGGATAACCAAGTAAGCGGGTTTGAACAACTAAATTACTACTCATTCTTTTAGCAATATTGGTTAAGTCTTTTGGTTGACTTAAATTTTGGCTGTTTGTTCTCACCGTTAATTTACTATTTTGACTTAATGTTTTACTTAAATAATCCATGCCCTGCATTGGTACCCAGTCATGAATATCGTCTGGCATATCATTAACGACTGGCAAAAAGCTAACAGAGAATTCAGATGTTGTTGCCTGTTGATTTCTAGCATTAAAGACATAAAAAATAACAATCAAAGCAACTACGCTCAAAATGATAATAAATGGTATTTTTTTAGACTTTTTCTTCGGTGTTTTTTTTTGTTCGCAGATCTCATCAATCTCTGCTGTCCACTGGTAGCCTTGGCGGGGATAAGTCTTGATAACATGACTACCAAGTAAGTCGCGAATCTCTTTAATTGATTGCACTAATACTTGCTCTTGCACCACAACATCATGCCAAACACTGTCTAATATTTCCTGTTTAGTGACAACTTGAGTTCTATGTGTGATGAGGTATTTCAGTACCAATAATGTTTTTGCTCTGATACTGACTGTTTTATCATCTTTGATAAGCAAGCCAGTCGTTAAATTGAGCTCGAAATTATTACAGGTAAATCGCATAAAGGAACAGTTAAGCTTAATGGTAGTTTATGGCATCTATGTTGGCTTAATTTAAATAACAGTGCAACCAATAGACAGACTTTCAGCACAGTTTCGACCACCTGCTTTGGCTTGATAAAGTGCTTTGTCTGCTTGGCGCAACAGTGTTTCGATTTGCTTATCTATATCGTCTTCTAAGTTTGGAATGACGGAGTGGCAACCAACACTGATTGTCACTACTTTACTTTGGTCATTATGCTGATGAGCAATATTTAGTGCCTTAATTGCTTTACAGAGTTTATTTGCCATTAACATCGCAGCATCAGAATCTATCGAAGATAGGATTACTGCAAACTCTTCACCACCATAGCGAGCAGGCAAGTCAGAGGCACGAGAAAATAAGTTATTAAATACAAAGCCCACTTTTTCAAGGCATTCGTCACCATCAATATGGCCATAGTAGTCGTTAAACTTCTTAAAGTTATCAATGTCACATAAAAGTAATGACACAGGGGTTTGTTGTCGTCGGGCCCTAGCAAACTCTTGTTTTATTTGTTCATTAAAGTGACGTCTATTTGATAATTTTGTCAGGTTATCTGTTGTCGCTAATAATGTGAGTTGTTCGTTGGCCAACTCCAATTGTTTTGTTCTCTCGAGCACCTTATTTTCTAAGCTACTATAAAGTTTTGAGTTCTCTATAGAAGTGGCTGCTTGAGAGGACAATAACTGGATAAGTTCGACGCGGTCAGGGGTGAAAACACCTGAAATCAGCTTGTTTTCTAAGTAAATAATACCTGTCAATTGTCCTTGGTGAAGCATTGGGCCACAAAAAACTGATTTAACTTGCTTCGAAGTGAAGTACTTGTCTTGGCAAAAATCTTCATCCTCCATGGCATTATCAAGAGTAATGCTTTGTTGAGTACGTTTTACATAAGCGACCAAGGATGTTGGGAACGTTAATAAATCCCGTTTTAGCTCATTCTCATTAGACGATTCAGAGTAGATTTTTTGGTTACCGAGTCTGCTTTCAAATTCAATAGTGCTATGACCTCCGTCTATTTTTAAAAGTACAAACCGTTGTGCACCGGCATTTTCAATAATATAGCTTGATAAGGTGTTAATTAAATCACTGAATACTATTTCACCGGCAATTAATTGCGATGATTTAATGACTGTTTCTAGATCAAGTTGGCTTGATAAATTGTGAGCAGATGAGCTTGATGAATTTGTTGTCTGAGTATAACCATCAACAATTCTTGTTTCACTTTGGCTATTATCATCGGCGTAGTTGAGGATTTTCGGAAAATCTTGAGCATACTGCTGCTGAAGCTGTTTTGCTTTGCCGTGTGCTCCCCATTGTGTATATAAATAATGAGATTGAATTAAATCATTAGCAGCAAATCGTTTTTGATTATTATTGATGTGGAATCGTGTAAAAAGCTCATAGGCAAGAGCTTCTTCATGAATAAAGCCATTATCATTTGCCAATTTAATCGCCAAATTATAATGAAGCATAGCTTGGTTTGGGTTATCTATAACACGCATATATTCAGCTTGAACAAGATGCCAATGATGCAGGTGATTTTGCGGAGAATATTCAGCCCATTTTTTTAGCTTACGTTGATTTGATAGGATTTTTTTCCTATAAAACCACCTTCCCAAAAAGGATACTTTCTGCTCTGATAACAAAGTCAGTGAATCATAAAAATAAAATAAGCGATGTTGAAATGTACCTATACCGGCTTTCAAGAAGGGCTTTATTTTTTTTGCATTCACTGATGCCTGAGGCACATCATTAAATAAGTAGCTTTGCATTAACTTTGAAAAATAGAGAAAAAACAGCGTACTTGCATCATTTTCTTTTAGATGTTGCTCCAGATGCTTGGCTTCATCATATGCTTTTCCTGATAGTAATTTAGGCGCAACATCCATCTCAGCAAAATTGTTGGCAAGTTGCCAACAGATGTCATGCCAGAACTGCGAAGAGGCCATTTTAAAGGTCTTTAGTGTTTGATGAGTTTGCTCCATGCTTGGTCGTAAAGTTGAAAGAAACTCGCCACTGTGTAGTCTATGTTGAATACTGTTATTAAGGGCATAAGAGGCATATTCGAAATCACCCTTTTCGAGAGCTAGTGAATAGGATTTATCTAAAATAGTTAAAGAGTCTTTTAAGGGGTGTTTGTAATTATTAATCATCCAACCAGAAAAAAATACCGGCTGTTGTAAGTCGAGATTATGGGTTTCTGCCAGTTTTATACCAAGTTCACCATACTCATGACCCTTGTTAATATTGCCAAGCATGGCACATTCTGTAATGCCCCACCATGAAAAAGCATAGCCAGAAATTGGCGCATATCCCTGTTCGACCGAATTTTGAGTCATTTTGAAAATGATCATGGCAACTAAGTTGGCGGAGGTCCAGTAGGCTGCAGGAACGGTTAAACCTAAAATTTCCATCAATAGCAGTTGCTGTGGATTGTTCATTTTCGGCAAAGATAACAACTCATGTGGAGAGTGTCCTTTTAATACTTTTTTGGTTTTTAGTAAGTTAAAAAGTACTTGGAAATCATTTGGTTTTTTCGGAATATCGATACCGAGTATTTGTAAAGCTTGTAGTGATGCATCAACTGCTTCAGAGAGTCTATTTTGAGCAGTGTAAGCCTGTAAACGAATAGCGGAAACCCGGGCTTTTTCTATCGGTGATTGTGTTTTACTGAGTATCAGATCAAGCCATAACTCCATCTGATCAAATAAATTAAGAAAATAGGCAACTTCGGCAGCTTCGGTGTACACGGATATAGAGTATTGAAAATTTTCATCACCCCAGCAGTCAGCAGGGAGTGCATCAATAGCGTAGTTAAAATGGTTTAAAGCGGCATCATAAGCGGTTACTTGTTTAGCTCGGCTTCCTGCTTGGAAGTTTAATAATGATAAAGTCTGCTTTTCTTCATCTTTACTTATTAGTGAACAGCCAATATTTAAGTGCCTGACAAGATCAAATAAATGTTCGCTTTGCTCTTTTTTTGAAAGTTTATTGAGCAAAGTCCAGGCAATTTTGTAGTGTACCTGTTTTTTAGTTTGTTCATCAAAAATACCGTATGCGGCTTGTTGCACTTTGTCATGAATAAAGTAATAGCTATTTTGTGATTGCCTTAAAATACCTTCCTTTGTCGGCAGGTCAATTAGCTCTGTTGTTTGCTCTTGAGAGTAATCGAGAATATTGGCAAGCTCTACTACCTTAAAGCTATTACCTATACAAGCGGCGAACTTTAAGGCCTGTTGTGAAAGCTCTGGCAATTGCTTTATTTTATCAACCATTAAATCGACAACATTGTTGGTGATATTTAACCGGTTAAGCTCTTCTAGATCCCAAACCCAAAGGCCTTGTTGTAAATCAAAATGAAGATAGCTTTTTTTCTCAAGCATTTCTAAAAACTGAACTAAGAAAAAAGCGTTCCCCTGAGTCTTTTCGTAAACTAACTCTGCAAGGCCTTGCACAGCATCTGGTTTTTGTAACGCATCAGAAATTAACGTTAGAGCAGCGGACTCTGTTAGATTCTCAAGGTGAATAGATTCGCTATAAATAGCAGACTGATGAATGTCTTCGAGTGTTAACCAGAAGGGGTGAGAGTTAGATATTTCATTATCCCTATAGGCAGCAATAAGTAATAAATGCTGTTTAGTTTTACTTTCTACTAGAGATCTTAGTAAATCTAGCGAAGCTATATCTGCCCACTGCCAGTCATCAATAAATATTACTATAGGATGTTCTTTTAAGGCGATAGCGCCGACAAACTGGTTAACAACATGACTAAATCTATTTTGCGCTTGTATACCTGATAATACGGTTGTTTTTGGCTGTTTTCCTATAATAAGCTCAAAAGATGGGATGGCGTCAATAATGATTTGACCATTATCACCAATAGCATTCAATATCAGTTCACGCCAGTGGTTAAGTGAGACATCATTTTCTTTTAAAATGTATTCAGCTAAAGAGCTAAACGCTTGCCTCCATGCATAAAAAGGAATGTCTCGTTGGTTTTGTTCAAATTTCCCTGTAATAAATACGCCTTGTTTCTTGGTGAGTGGCCAATGAACTTCATTTACGAGTGCACTTTTTCCTACGCCAGATGAACCTGAAACGAGCATTATTTCTGACGCTCCCTGGCTAATGCGGTTGAACGAATTGATAAGTGAAGCTGTTTCTTCTTCTCGACCATATAATCTTTGTTTTAGTTGTAATCTGGGCGATATATCTAGTTCACCTAAAACAAAGTCTGATGATAATTTTCGTTTTAGTTGCTGTAAACATAACTCTAAATCATGGGTAAGACCTTTTGCTGTCTGGTAGCGTTCATCGGCCATTTTACTTAGCAGGCGATTTATTATTTTGGCAAGCGATAGCGGCAATCTGCTATTAATTTCGTGTGGAGAGGTAGGAGCTTTTGCCATATGAGCATGAACCAGCTCTATGCCATTGCAATCTTTAAATGGTAACTCACCGGTAAATAACTGATAAAAAGTTACTCCTAATGAGTATAAATCTGAACGGTAATCTAGAAAGCGATTAATACGCCCGGTCTGCTCTGGTGACATATATTCGAGCTTGCCTTCAAGTTCATTGTGATTTTGAAAGCTTTGATGCTCAACTGAGTATAAAGAGGATATGCCAAAATCAATAACCTTTACTTGCTCTGTTTTGGCGTTGAAAACAATATTATCAGGGCTAATATCTTTGTGAATAATACCGTGTTGATGAATTTGGCTAATTGCATTAGAAATTTTTATGGCAATTATCAGCCTTTGTTCAATGTTAATATCATCAATAGAAATTTGGGATTCAAGAAAGGCTTTTTTAAGTGTTTTCCCACCGATATCTTCTGAGATTAACATTAGCGAATTATTGTTTTCTAATAATTGGTAAACTTGCCTAACACCATCGATATCCAGTAAAAACTTAGCAAGTTCATATTCGCGTTGTACTCTGGAAATTTCTCGTTCGGAAGGGAAGTTTTTATTTAAAGTTTTGATGATGACATTTTTTCTATCACTGCTTCTGACACCTCGATAAATAATGGTAGTGTCATTATTAAAAAGTTCCTCACTTACCTCGTAGCCAGCAGTTAAAAGCATCGGTTATTTCCCTTCATAGTTTCCATACTAAGCAAGCAGTTTTGGTTGTTATTTCAGCTAAATTCAAAACTACTTAGATTATCAGTATGCTCCTTATTTATTTTTTGTCTATAACTAAGCGTAAGATAAACAGTCTTTTATAATGCATGTTTTATCTTAAGTAGTTAAGGATGGTTTACGCAATTTTAAATGCTAGCTTGCAGTTATTAACCTATAGAGGTAGATTTATTTCCTACTTATCTGGAAGTGAATAGCCGTTGAACTGATTAATTGTCCAATCGTTATCATATATAAAAAGGAATATGCATCAATGCCACTATTTGAAAACCTTATCTCAAGCCCCGCGCTTTGGATAACCATCGTTATTTTATATACCTTAAAAAAGGGTATCTATTTTGTTCCGCAAAACCGCGGTTACGTTATCTATACTTTAGGTAAATACAGCAAAACCTTATCGGCAGGGTTGAACTTTATCGTTCCTTACGTGCAGTCAGTAGCGGCAGATCGCAATTTAAAAGAACAATCATTAGAAATTATTTCACAACCGGCGATCACCAAAGACAATATTACCTTAGAAATTGACGGTATTTTGTTTATGAAAGTCACGGATGCAGCAGCGGCTACCAATAATATTACTGATTATAAAATGTCAGTAACACAACTTGCCATGACCACAATGCGTAATGCCATTGGTTCGATGGAGCTTGATGAATGTTTCCAGAATCGTGATGCTATTAATGCGCAAATTCTTGGTGCAATGACTGAAGCCACTTCACCTTGGGGCGTTATGGTAACTCGATATGAAATTAAGGATATTACCCCGCCACAAACTATCCGTGAAGACATGGAAAAACAAATGACGGCTGAGCGTGAAAAACGCTCAGTAATCTTAACCGCTGAAGGTGTTAAAACAGCCGCTATTACCGAAGCCGAAGGGCAAAAACAAGCACGAGTGCTTGATGCTGAAGCGGCAAAAGCTGAACAAGTATTGTCTGCAGAAGCAACTAAAGAGTCACAAATTTTAGAAGCGGCAGGTAAAGCTGAAGCAATACGCTTAGTTGCTGATGCAGATGCCAATGCTTTAGAGGTGGTGGGTAATGCGGCTAATACCGAGCAAGGGCAAGCAGCAGTAACCTTGACCTTAGCGCAAGATGCTATTGGCGCTCACCAAGCCATTGCTAATGAAAGTACCGTAGTATTAACCGATGGTAAAACAGGTGACAATATAGCTAATACGGTTGCTCAAGCTATTGCCGTTTCAAGCAGTTTAAAAGTTTAATACTATTAAGTTGCCTGGGTATGGCTGTAACCGAAAGCTAAGGAGCTAACATGCAGACTTTTTTAGAAAATCATCAACTCATTTGGTATGCCATCGCAGGTTTAAGCCTAGTGTTTGAATTAGGCATTATGGGATTGAGTGGTCCGTTATTATTTTTTGCTATTGCCAGTGCTATTACGGGCATATTAGTGAATGTAGGTTTTATTAATGGCTGGCAAAGTGAAATATTAACGGTTGGATTATCAACAGCTATTATTACTTTATTGCTGTGGAAACCCTTAAAAAAGATACAAAATTCACGCAGTAAAACTGATAACTCTAGTGATATGATTGGCTTGCAAGTACCGGCTAGTGACGATATCACCAAAATTTCTGGTAGTGTTCGTTATTCTGGCGTTAACTGGAATGCGCGGTTAGCAGAAGATATTGATATTGAAGTTATTGAAAACAAAAGTGCATGTACTATTGTTGCCGTTACAGGCACTACAATGTTGGTCAAACCTGTATAGTTTTTTTAATATTCTAATTCAAAAAACAGAAATAAATCGACGCACTTAGCGTCGATTTTTATTTAGCCATTGCAAAATTATCACTTAGTTGCCGTCATTGGTATTAACTTAATCCAAAGGCGTTCATCAGCGAGCAACTCTTTTGTTTGTTCTGATAACAAGGGGTTATTAAGAGAGAAAATAGTGCGTTTGTTAACTTCTGCCTTAGTTGATATTCCTGATGTTATTGGGTGATTTAGAAAAAAGTGCTCAAATTTCCCTGACGCTAAAATCTTACTTAAGCCATGCTCTAATCGTTGTTGTAGACGGTTATTTTCTTTATTAACAAAAAAGAATACTGGCGCAGGATATTGCAGCATTAAATGCTTTTCAACAGTTAAGGTATTGTCACCTGCTATTTCGGGCCAAGGTTCGTGTAAAGCCCGTGGGAAATAAGTAAACCGACCTTTTTTTAACATATCAATCAGAAAGTTATCGTGGCCTTGAACCACGTTAAAGCCATTGGCGAGTAAAATTTTAGTATCAGCCCAGTTATGCCCTTGACCAAGGTGGAGGCTTTGCAGTGTTGCTAATGAAGTACTTGTACTGAAAAGGTGCTGTTGATCTTTGGTGATTATAAAGATGCGACAACCCATCAGCCCTTTAAGTATCGGAAAATAGATGGCTTGCAGTTTCTGCTCTAACTCTTGAGAGGTCATACGCCATGTTAAATCGATATATTTATTACGCTGTAACATGACAGAAGTTCTAGCCTGAGCCATCTCAATGTTGACAGGCTGCAGTTGGTAGTCGCCATACTGCTCTTTACTTGCTTCAAGGATGAGCTTTAGTAAATCGACAAAATAACTTTGTTTGGGATCGGGAAAGTCTTTTGAATCGATATAACGAACTTGTTCAACTTCATTTGCATAAGCAATGGTACTTATCAATAAAGTTATTAACACTGCTCTAGCAAAAAAGTACAAATGTATTATCCCCAATGAAATCTGTAATTATGTCAAATCTTAGTATAGATAAAAAAGGGCACTATATTATCGATAAATCTTTTCTGCCCAGCGAGCTAATCCTGAAGTAACACTACCAAAATGGTCGCCAACAACGACAGGAATGCCAGGCATCTGCTGTTGCAAAAACTCACTTAGTACAGGGGATTTTGCTGTGCCACCCGTTACAAATATAACTTCAGGCTGACATTGTGCCTCAGCGACTGCGGATTTCATTAATTGTGCAATCTGCTCTAGTGTACGCATGTTTGCTTTTTTTAGTGTTGCACGTGAAACGCTTACAGCTAAATTATCATGAATATCATCAAGGGCAATAGTCTGTTCATCATGACTCGACAGCGCTATTTTTGCTTGTTCGGCGCCGTTTACCAGTTGATAGCTCAGTTTGTGATCGTGCACAGTTAACAGGCGTGAAACAAGCTCAGTTTCTTTGGCATCACGGCTTAATAAATCTAGGTCACGCCTATTTTTAGCACTATAAAATTCAGTTTGCTCATTAATATTGTTAATCGCCAATGCTTGTCTAAAGCTTGCCGTAGGCATAGGTTTTCCTGTTTTTAATAAGCTATTCATACCCAAACTTGGCATGATACCTTGTAGAGCTAACTGAATATCAAAGTCATTTCCTGCAACACGCACACCGGTATGAGCCAATAAATGCTCGTTGCGGTTATCATTATTACTAAAGTTTGGACTCATTAATAACATAGAGCAATCACTAGTACCGCCACCAATATCGACTACTAATACGCGAGTTTCCTTGGTTAGCGATGCTTCAAATTCAAAACCTGCCGCTACGGGTTCATACTGAAACTCAACATCTTTAAAACCAACACGTTTTGCTGCATTTGTTAATACACTGATGGCCTGCCTATTACTCTCTTCACCATGCAAACCTTGGAAGTTGATAGGGCGGCCAATAACAGTTTGAGTTACTTCTTTTTGCAGGGACTCTTCGGTAAGTTTTTTCACATTGCTCATCATGCAAGCAACAATATCTTCAAAAAATTGAATTTGTGTTGTTGCTAAGCCGCTAGCACCTAGAAAAGACTTAGGTGATTTGATGTAATAACCTTCTTCAGGATCTTCAAGGTATTGTTCTAAGGCTGTTTTACCAAAAAGTAATTCGCTAGAAATACCATCAAATTGCAATTCACGTAATGCATTTTTGCCCTTATGAATTTGACCTTTACGTTCGTGCAGGTAACTTTCTTGCTGTGAACTTGGTAATTGATCTGCTAGCCAATTGGCGATGACATCCCGACTTGGCGCATATAGGTTTGAGGCAATATATGATTCATCGCCTAATAGAGGAATAATATGAGGTTGTCCGTTGCGCATAGTTGCAACGCCACAGTTAGAGGTGCCGTAATCAAAACCTATCATCATTAATACCTTACAAGAACGCCTACGAGAAAAAGGTCGCGTAGCATACTCAGTAACTAAGTAGAGTACAAGAGGCAAGTCAGGTAAATTA
>Ga0105356_10002332_pt1 | contig 18949 bp, 17 predicted proteins | sample GOMGulsemesocosm_3_FD_83502 | JGI IMG/M metagenome (GOLD analysis project Ga0105356, IMG submission 83502) | Methane-oxidizing microbial communities from mesocosms in the Gulf of Mexico - GOM9D Gulf of Mexico | ecosystem: Environmental > Aquatic > Marine > Cold seeps | place: Gulf of Mexico... | reverse complement strand
TTGGGGCGCTTACAGCAAGCGATTGATGATTGTGACGGTTGGACGCTGCAGCAACGAGTCGACACTATTATCACGCGCTTGCAATTGCCCGCAGATAAATTGATGTCCCAGTTGTCCGGCGGTTGGCGTCGTCGTGTGGCTTTGGCTAAGGCTTTGGTGGTAGATCCTGATGTGCTGTTATTGGATGAGCCAACCAACCACTTGGATATCCTGGCCATTGAGTGGCTTGAAAAGCAAATATTGGAGTTTCAGGGCGCGGTTGTATTTATTACGCACGATCGTGCATTTTTACAGTCTTTGGCGACGCATATCGTAGAGCTGGATCGAGGCCATATTCGCAGTTGGAAAGGGGACTACGCCAGTTTCCTTGAGTTTCGTGAACAGCAGTTGGCGGAGGAGGCGCGCCACAATGCCTTGTTTGATAAGCGCTTGGCGGAAGAGGAAGTGTGGATTCGCCAAGGTATTAAAGCTCGCCGTACCCGTAATGAGGGGCGTGTGAGAGCATTGAAATCGATGCGCGATGAGCGTGGGGATCGCCGAGAACGTTTAGGGAATGTAAACCTTAATCTTTCGAGTTCTGGCTTGAGCGGGAAGTTGGTGGCTGAGCTAAGTCATGTGAGCCATGGCTGGAGCGAAGGATTGGTCGTCCGTGATTTGAACAGTGTGGTGGTGCGTGGCGACCGCATTGGTTTTATCGGACCGAATGGTGTCGGTAAGAGTACGCTTCTAAAAATAATTTTGGGTGAACTGACGCCAAATGAAGGGTCGGTTAAGTACGGCACCAAGCTTGAGGTGGCGTACTTTGATCAACTGCGCGATCAGCTCAATTTAGAGAAAAGTGCGGTTGATAACGTTTCGGAGGGCCGCGATAGCATTGAAATCAATGGTCAACCACGGCATATCATCAGTTATTTGAGCGATTTTCTCTTTACCGGTGAACGCGCTCGAACTCCACTTAAGGCTTTGTCTGGCGGCGAACGCAATCGTGTATTACTGGCTAAGTTGTTCAGTAAGCCGAGCAACCTGTTGGTGCTCGATGAGCCGACCAATGACCTTGATGTCGAAACGCTTGAATTACTAGAAGAGGTCCTTGGAAAGTTTGACGGGACTGTTTTACTGGTCAGCCACGATCGAGCTTTCCTCGATAATGTGGTTACCAGTACTTATGCCTTTGAGGGTAATGGGCTTGTACGTGAGTATATCGGGGGTTATGAAGACTGGCTGCGTCAAGGTGGACGCTGGCCGCAGGCTGGTGCTTCGAGTAACGCACCGGATACTGCGGGCAATGAAGTACAGGCTGTGGTTGAGGCCCCCGTGGTGGAAAAGCCTGTTAAGGCCTCGGCAACGAAACTCAGTTACAAACTGCAGCGCGAGTTGGAAAAGTTACCCGCGGTAATCGATAAAACCGAGAAGAAGATTTCCGACTTAGAAACAGAAATGGGCGGGGCTGATTTTTATCAGCGTCCACAGGCTGAAGTATCTTCAACACTTGATCAGCTCGGCCAATTACAAGCTGAGCTAGAAGTGCATTACAGTCGCTGGGATGAGTTGGAGTCTATGTAACCAGTAGGGTGCTGATAACGACTCCGGCCCACAAAGGGCTTAGTTGTCTTTGACTCTCACCGCGAGTACATCGCAGTGGGCGCCGTGCAGCACACCGTTGGCGGTTGAGCCGAGCAGCAGGGCTAAACCGTGCCGGCCATGGCTGCCGACGACAACCAGGTCAGTACTTAGGTTATTGGCGAGTCGGTGAATCTCTGCTACTGGTTGACCCACGACAATATGTGCTTGGTCATCGGTGATGCCGGCTAATTGGCAGAAGTCAGCAAGGTGCTTTCGAGCCTGCTGATGCAGTTGTTCTTGGATCTCACTGAGGTCAATTGGGATGTCGCCACCATAGGCGAAGGTCAAGGGCTCGATGATGTGTACTAAGGAGAGCTTAGCTTGATGGTTTTTTGCCAAGCCTTGAGCTCGCTCAAAGACCTGTTGTGACTCGTCACTGAGGTCAATCCCAACCAGTATGTGTTGGTAGTTGGCCATGAAACTTCTCCTTTGGCTGTTCTTTAATTTATATTAGCTGTATTTTTTTTCCTTGCCCAGTCTCAGGGGGCGGCAGTTGATGCTAGCCCAGTTTTTGTTGATGTGGGTCAAACTACTGTATTTTGAACATGAATTGTAGGTGGTGTCGCTATGCCCTTGATGACTATTTTGATTTTGATTGGGGTTGTGTCCCTTGTCTTGGGACCAATTATGTTAATGCAACCAACGCAAGCTGAGCGTCGCCTAGCACGATTGCGAAAGGTCGCAGCACAGGCGGGTTTAAGGGTTCATTTACAACCATTGCCGAGCACAGTACACAGTGATGACAGGGTGGGCATGGCCGCTATGTATTGCTTGCCTTGGCAGGAACAAAAGCATGCTCGCGCTACTTGGTTGCTAACCAAACGTGGTTACAGCCATGAACTGCACTTTGACGGGCTGTGGGAGTGGCATGGCAAGGATAGGGAGGCGTCGGAGCACTCTTTGCGCGATGCTATGGCGAAAATCCCCCCGAAGGTGTTAGCGGTAGCTCGTGGTCCACAAGGACTTTGTTGTTACTGGACTGAATTGGGCAATGAGGGCGATGTGAAAGTGATAGCCGCTTGGCTGAAGGATGAGTTATTCGCCATTACGGCTTAATCTTGGTGTGGGGTGGTACTGCTCTCTATTGGGGGTTCAGCTGGGTCAACTTGAGGTCCAGTTTGCGCGTTGCTTGTGGTGTCAGAGGGAGGGTTATAGTGGTCCTCCCACATGATGTCTAGGGACAGTGACTTGCGTTGAGCGGCGAGGATTTCACTTAGCTCTCGAATCAATTTGTGGCGCCGTTTGTCTGGGCTTGCTGATTGCATCAGCACTTGCTGAGCTTTTTTATAGAACGCGTGCCCAGTGAGTGGGTCGTGTCGATTGATGGCTTTGTGCCCTTGACCGGTGTATGACACCGTGTCAATCATGAGGTGTGTCCAGCCAAGCTCTTCAATTATGGTGTTCATTTCTTGTAGGCTGATACGCCCTTTCGCTTGTTGTTGCCTTACTATTCTTGCAGCATTTTCGAGAGACTTTTGAGCCTTTGCGATTTGTGCGTCACTCTCCTTTAATCGATCAATATGGCGTTCTACTGTCTCATCAAATAAGTGAGTTGCACGATCTTTAGCGCTGTTGAGGGAGGCTTCAAGGTAGGTGGCTGAGTGATCGAGTTCTATCATCGCTTCCAGCATTTCGATGATCTCATCATTGATTAATTGCGCTATTGAGCGCGAGACCACGAGTTGGTCTACCTCAATGACAAGCTCTTCAAGCTCCTCTACCTGCTGTTTCATTTGTGCCAGTTTGTGGCGCAGGAAACGCTTTTGTTTCTCTTTGGTGTTGATCACGCTAACCGTTATCAGAGAGCCTGCGGCAAGGACTATAAAAAAGAATAAACTGAAGAGAGCGGTCATCCTGAGCCTGATGAGTTAGTGGGTAAATAAGCAGTTGTAACAATTATCGGCTTGTAGATGAGAAACTTTATCGCTAGGCTTGCCGAAATAGGCAGTATTTTAGTTAATGCTACATTTTGTACGGCAACCACCCCAGTATAAGTGTTTTTAGTCTGGAATTCGTTATTAATAAGCAGTGGTTATAATATTGCTGGTTTGTGTGTTTTTTGCACTCTCAGGTGATTTGAGTGTGATTTTTTGACGTTTTATTGAGAGTTTACGAACTCAAGCTTGACCGAATCAGAAACTGCACTTATATATGCGCTATCTAAACTGATTACCTATATAGAAGTAAGAGTTGAAGTTCGCCGCCAGTATTCAGTTAACCTAGCTTTCGCGGTGGCGACTTCATAGTGCTGGTGTCTGTATTGGCGACACCCTAAAAAGTATAAATTTACAGTGAGTCAAACATTCAGTCTGACTCTTGTGGCCAACTGATCTGGAAGAACAGAAAAACCATGGGCAAATCCTTAGTAATTGTGGAGTCACCGGCGAAAGCCAAGACTATCAATAAATACCTTGGCAGTGACTACATTGTAAAGTCCAGTGTGGGACATATTCGTGACTTGCCGACGGCTGGTGGACAGAAGAAACCAGTGGATGCCAAAGAGCGCGCGCGCCAGGCAGCGATCACACGTAAATTATTACCTGATGCAAAGGTCGTGCATAAGCAAAAGAAAGCGAAAGCGCAGCTGATCAAACGCATGGGCATTGACCCCGATAATAACTGGGCTGCGCAATACGAAATACTACCGGGCAAAGAAAAGGTGGTCGATGAATTGCGTAAACTGGCAGCCGACGCCGACGTTATCTATCTCGCGACGGATATGGATAGAGAGGGTGAGGCCATTGCGTGGCATTTACAGCAGGCCATTGGCGGTGATGAGAGCCGCTATCGTCGAGTTGTCTTTAACGAAATCACTAAATCAGCCATTCAAGAAGCCTTTAAAAGCCCAGGTGTGCTTGATCAGAACCGTGTAGATGCGCAACAGGCACGTCGCTTCCTTGATCGGGTAGTTGGCTACATGGTCTCGCCTTTACTCTGGTCTAAAGTGGCCCGAGGCCTGTCGGCAGGCCGAGTGCAATCGGTTGCAGTCCGCCTTGTCGTCGAGCGTGAACGTGAGATTCGAGCATTTATCCCCGATGAATATTGGGATGTATTTGCTGATTTAGTATCAAAAGGCGATGACAATATTCGCTTTGAGGTGAAGCGCCAAAATGGTGAAGCCTTTAAACCTGTCATTGAACAGCACGCTAAAACGGCGGTCTTGGCGCTGCAAGACGCCACTTACACGGTCAGCTCCCGTGAGGATAAGCCGACCAAGTCAAAACCGTCGGCGCCATTCATTACGTCTACATTGCAGCAGGCTGCTAGTACGCGCTTAGGTTTCAGTGTTAAGAAAACAATGATGATGGCACAGCGTCTGTACGAGGCTGGCTACATTACCTATATGCGAACCGACTCAACTAATTTAAGCAAAGAAGCGGTAGAAAACTGTCGCGAGTTTGTCAGCGACAACTTCGGTAAAGCGTACCTACCTAAAGAGGCCGTTAGTTACAGCAGCAAAGACGGCGCACAAGAAGCGCACGAAGCGATTCGACCATCATCTGTGACGATCAAACCTACACAGATAAAAGCCATGGAGCGTGATGCTGAGCGTTTGTATACATTGATCTGGCAGCAGTTCGTGGCTTGTCAGATGAGTCCAGCTGAATTTACCAGCACCTCATTGGTTGTGGCGGCGGCTGGATATGAGCTGCGCACCCGTGGTCGTGTGGTTGTCTTTGATGGCTTTACCAAGGTCCAGCCATCAATCAGTAAAAAAGAAGAAGACATTGTCTTACCTGAGTTGGCCGTGGGCGAGGAACTTACCCTTAAGCAACTTGATCCCAAGCAGCATTTCACTAAACCGACCGCGCGCTTTACGGAAGCCAGCTTGGTTAAAGAGCTTGAAAAACGGGGGATTGGCCGACCATCGACCTACGCATCAATAATTTCAACGATTCAAGATCGCGGTTACGCACACGTCGATAAACGTCGCTTTTACGCCGACAAAATGGGAGATATCGTCACCGATCGTTTGACGGAAAGCTTTGAGGAGTTAATGGGCTATAGCTTTACTGCAAACATGGAAGGTTCTTTGGATCAGGTTGCTGGTGGTGATATCCCTTGGCATACGCTGTTGGATGATTTCTACAAAGATTTCTCCCTAACGTTGGCAAAGGCCCAGAATGACGACGGTGGCATGCGTGAAAATGCTCCGACTGAGACGGACATCAGCTGCACGACCTGCGATCGTCCTATGCAGATTCGCACCGGTACTACGGGTGTTTTCCTTGGTTGTTCTGGCTACGCGCTACCGCCCAAGGAGCGCTGTAAAAGTACAATGAACCTGGTTAGTGGTGAGGAGGCTGTTAATGTTGATGATGATGATGAGGCCGAATCTAAGCTGCTACTAAATAAGCGTCGCTGCGGTATTTGTAATACCGCGATGGACAGTTACTTGCTTGATGAGCAGCGTAAATTGCATATTTGTGGCAACAACCCAGATTGCTCTGGCTTTGAAGTAGAGCAAGGGGCTTTCAAGCTAAAAGGCTATGAGGGCCCCGTACTTGAGTGCGACAAGTGCAGTGCTGAAATGCAGTTAAAAACAGGTCGTTTTGGTAAGTACTTTGGCTGTACTTCTGAAGACTGTAAAAATACCCGAAAGCTGCTAAAGAGTGGTGAAGCGGCGCCACCCAAAATGGATCCGGTGCCTATGCCGGAGCTGGCTTGCTTAAAGGTAGAGGATCATTACATTTTACGTGATGGCGCTTCAGGTTTATTTCTGGCCGCTAGCCAGTTCCCTAAAAATCGGGAGACGCGCGCGCCATTGGTTGCTGAGCTTTTACCCCATAAAGACGCGATAGACCCTAAGTATAAATTTCTCTTTTCAGCCCCCATTGCTGATGAGGATGGGGTGGCAACGGTTGTGCGCTTTAGTCGAAAAACTAAAGAGCAATATGTACAGTCTGAGGTAGAGGGTAAGGCCAGTGGTTGGAAGGCTTTTTATCAGGGCGGCGCTTGGCTCGTTACTGCGAAGCCTGTTAAAGCAAGTAAACCTAAAGCCAAAGCTAAAGCGAAACCTAAAGTAAAAGCTAAGGCTAAGACTGAAAAGGAGTAGATAGAACTTTTCGGCTTTGCCAGCGCCGACCTAAGCCCTTTACCGAGGCTGGGTCGGCGTTTTTCGTTCTACCTTACTTTGTTGTAGTGCAGAAATTATGTATTTGAGGAAATAATGAATAACCCATATGTACAGAGGGTCTACCAAAAGCTGGCACACGCACGAGCGCTGCTGGGTCTTGTTCAGGTATGTGGTCAGGCGATTCCTGAGCGTCAGCGGTCTGAGGCGCTGATACAGGGGGCATTGTTGCACGTGGGCATTGCCTACAGGCTCTATCTGCGAGAGCTGGCGCACCGTTATGGCTTACCTAAGCCGGATGTCATTATTGAGCTTGAAGGTCTACGTCAGTCACTTTTACAGGGCGGTAATGTTGCGCCTGAGGTGATTGAAATGGAGCGTTTGGAGGGGGTAGAGGCTTGGGCGGCGAGCATGTTAGCGGCTGAGCAAGGGGCGCTCAACCCCTCGGTAGCAGAGGTAAGTGTTCAGCGGGCTGGTTTGATAGCGGTGAGTTCGGTAGTGCCTAGTGTGTTGACAGCTGAACTTGTGAGCCACTGGTGTCAGTGCTTATCAGAGTTGAGTGAGCGTCAAAGATCCAGTGGTGCTGAGTTCTAAACTCGGCTTTAGTACTTCATGTGTCTGAAGGGCCTATTACACCGTATGCTTTTGAGTCGTCTCGCGTGATGGCTACTGTTCTAGCTCACTCAGTGCTAGAATGATTCTCTTTTTGCCCTGTTAGCTGTACATGAACGCCCGTTAAGATTGGCTCATAAGCTGTGTTTGGGTCGCCCTTAACCTTGGAGTTAGCATGTCCTCATCCCTTTACGAAATTGTTGAACTGGCCGATGGTCTGGTCGGGCTTAGGCGGGCAGGCGAAGACGGAGAACCTTTGGTTACGATTGCTTTTTCCAGTGATGCCTTGTCGTATATTCAGGATGCGAAGCTTGAAATTGTTAAAGCTATGATCGAAGCGGGTCTTGAGGTTACTGCTGAGCTACTTGAGTCACAAGACTCGGAGTTTGAGTTTGATGGCGAGCTGAGAGTCTTACACTAAGCGACTAGGTTACGTTTCATACTTCCTGCGCAGGCTGATGCCTCGCGTCTTATGCTTATACTCCCCTATAAACCTCTCTTGGTTTTAACGGTAACGAACCAGAAGCGCTTTGGTGTTCCCGTTTTGAGCAGCCTGCTCAAGGTGAGTGATCGCTTGATCATTTAGTTTACTTACGGGGCCAATAACCGTGTGACTGGTCCCGTTATTAAGCGCATCCCAGAGTATTCGTGTATTACTCTCGTCATTTTGGCTGTGAATAATTCTCAGCTTTTGAGTGTCAACACCATAACTTTCTAGCAATTGGCGTTCTATCGGGCCCGGTGCCACCCAGGTTATCCATCGATCAGCTTTCCGGCTTAGGTGGGCAATCATCGGTAATAACAGCATCAGTTGGTCTGGGCTGTGTTTGGTCAGTACCAGCTCGGTAACGCCACTGTGGCTGGCGCTTGCTGGATGAGCGAGTTGTTCCTGCATATTCATTTGTAGTTGTTGCATGTGTCACTCCTGTTTGCTTCATCACTGGTACTGGGTTGTTGTTGATGCTGTGGATTAATCGCGGCGGATCACGCCGACGCTTAGGCCTTCAATGTTAAAGCTTTGTTCTCGTAAATCGACTTTGATGACGTTGAAGTCTTCGTTTTCAGGAAAGAGCTGAACTGTATGTTCGCCTTTATCATGTTGAAACCGTTTGACGGTAACTTCGTCTTCAATACGGGCAACTACGATATCGCCGTTTTTGACTTGTTCTGTTTTGTGTACCGCCAGCAGGTCCCCATCCATGATGCCGATATCTTTCATGCTTTCACCGGTGACGCGCAATAAGTAGCTGGCGGGTGGGTTGAAGAAATCCGCGGGTACATTGCAGTAGTCTTCAATATTTTCTGTCGCCAATACTGGGTTACCAGCCGCTACACGGCCAATGATAGGCAGGCCAGTGACTTCTTGTGGTAGTCGTATTCCCCTTGAGGCGCCGGCAACCATTTCGATTGCCCCTTTGCGAGCAAGAGCTTTAAGGTGCTCCTCGGCTGCATTGGCTGATTTAAAGCCCAGCTCCTTGGCAATTTCTGCGCGTGTTGGTGGATAACCTGTGTTGCCTATACATCGTTTGATCAGCTCTAAAACTTCTTCTTGCCTGGCGGTTAGCTTGATCATTATTTTCTCCGAGCTGGAACTCAAGTGGCCAATACGCTGTGTTTGGCTGCGGTTAAACATCTGTTTTTTTATACAGTAGCTGTGAGTATATACAGTATTTTTAGGGCGGCAAGCCCTTTGATAAAAAAACAATCAGATATGGAGTGTGTGAACGGTTGCTTTGGCGGGGTTGTGATGTGCGGGTGGTCTGCTCACCCGCGGGGACGTGCTGACTTTGAGAGGCTATATTGTGTGCAGTCGTTAGAATTCGTCGGAGCCTTGAAACATTTCTCCTTCAATTTGATTGAGTGGGTTATTGAGGTTTTGAGGGATCATGGCCCTATCGTCATTCCACTGGTCGTCAAGGCTTAGCTCGTAGCCAGCGCTTGAATCTTCAGGGGCGTGACAGTTAGTGATGGCCATTTCTTGCCAGGACTCTTGATCGAAATCCGTGATCTCTCCATCGACAAACTGTACTTCTATACTGTCAGTCTGCGAGTCTATGGCGACTACTTCAAATTGAAAGTTTTGTATCTGCTCGTGATACCAATTCCCAATGACGGGGGTTGTTGCCGCTTTGCCCATGATTCGTTCCTTCTTCATTATTGTGTGCTTTCACCTTGAAGCTATCACGCTCTATCGGGTTGCGCAGCAGCGACTTTGTTCACTTGGAGGATGGGGGTTGAGCATCTTTTTGGGATTAGCTGAGGTTTGTTTGAGTGATGAGCCCTAACTGATTCATTTATATAATACTTTTAAGATGCGCTACGGGTGTGTATTTATGTGGTTACTCTTTAGGGGTATATACTCGTGAGCTTTGATAAAAAAACGATCTATTGTTGAGCGTTTCTATTGGTCCGTTTGTAATTGTGGTGCAGCATTGGTCGCTGCTTGCTTGACACGAATATAGTCTAAACGTATGTTTCAAAAGTTCGTTTGAATATTATACTCTTTAAGCTTTTAGGTAGGTGCTTATGGCCCAGTCCGAGACGATTGTGCGTATTTTGGACGCTGCAGCGGTTTTGTTTGCTGAGAGGGGTTTCGCTGAGACATCACTGCGAACCATCACCAGTACGGCGGGGGTGAATCTGGCGGCTGTGAATTATCACTTCGGTTCAAAAAAGTCATTAATACAGGCTGTTTTTGCACGTGTACTTGAGCCTTTTTGCCTGGAGCTAGACCGCCAGTTAGATGTGCTGTCGGCTCGCTCAGCGCCTTTGACTACGCACCAGCTGCTTGAGTGTTTATCTCGCTCTCTATTGGTATCGTTGCGTAATCAGGGTGAGAAGCCTGAGCAGTTTATGCGGCTGTTAGGGTTGGCCTATTCCCAATCCCAAGAACACCTAAGGCAGTTTATTATTGCTAACTACGCGCCAGTCCATGAGCGTTTTACGGGTTTGTTGCGTAAAACCTTGCCGCATATTAAACCGGATGTTTTTTATTGGCGCCTCTATTTCATGCTGGGTGCTTCTATCTTCACGCTCTCCAGTTTCGACTCCATTAGCGCGATACTAAAAAAAGACCTCGATAAAGACTGTGATGTTGGGGAAGCGGCTGATCTTTTGGTGTCTGCGATTAGCGGTATGTTTGCCGCTGAATGATTGTAGGTCGGTGTTTTTGGCGATGCTGCGTTTGTATATTTGAGGCTTGTAAATGGTTCCTGGTCCGCTGGTTATTGATCTAGAAGGTTTGAGTGTGAGTGGGGTTGAGCGTCAGCGCTTGCTTAATTCCTATGTGGGTGGTGTGATTTTATTCTCTCGCAACATAGCCGATTATGAGCAGCTACAGAGCTTGGTGGCTGAGGTTAGGGGTATTCGGCCGGACTTGTTGGTGTGTGTCGATCAGGAGGGTGGGCGAGTACAGCGCTGCCGTGATGGTTTTACGCGCCTACCGCCGATGCAAGCATTCGATAGGCTGTACAGTGATGATCCACACCGAGCCCTGTTGCTGGCGAAAGATTGTGGCTGGTTAATGGCCGCGGAGGTGCGCAGTGTTGATATCGATTTCAGTTTTGCGCCGGTGTTGGATGTCGACGATGAATTTTGTTCGGTGATTGGTGATCGCTCTTTCTCGAGCGATGCGGGTCGGGTGGCGGAGTTGTCACAAGCTTTTATGGATGGTATGCACGACGCTGGGATGGCCGTCACGGGCAAGCATTTCCCAGGGCATGGCAGTGTGACGGGGGATAGTCATCTTGAATTACCCGTCGATCCGCGCTCACTGGCTGAGCTTGAAGCAAAGGATTTACAGCCGTTTAAGCGTTTGCTGCCGGAACTGGATGCGCTGATGCCCGCGCATATTGTCTTTCCTGCTGTTGATGCGGAGCATGCGGTGGGGTTTTCTAAGTTGTGGCTGCAGGGTTACCTGCGTCAAAGCTGTGGTTATCAGGGCGTGCTGTTCAGTGATTGCCTGACGATGGCCGGCGCGGCGGCGGCTGGAAGTTACCCCGAGCGAGCTGAGGCGGCATTGACCGCAGGTTGTGATGTCATTCTGGTGTGTAATAACCCCACAGGGGTTGACCAGGTGCTGGAGTATCTAGCGGGGATTGAGTACCCGGTGATAAGTCCGCGTTTTGTACAGATGCAGCCCAAGGGCGAGGCTCTGGCTATGTCAGTACTGCAGCTGCAGCAGCGCTGGAAGCACACGCATGCTTTATTGGAAGGTCTCCGCGCTTCGGTGCTGCTCGACCCGACAGAAAATTATTTGAAATCAGTGTAGCGGAGTGAGTGTGGATATTTGGACTGAGGTCTCGGCGTGGGTTGGTAGTGAGCGCCTGTGGGTTGTACAAGTTTTCTCTGTGGTGTTTATTACACTGGTGATGGCCATGGGCTGTCGTATTATTCTTGAGCGCCTATTGCTGAAAGCTGAGGCCACACAGAACGTTTGGGATGATGCTTTGGTGGGGGCGGCGCGTCAACCATTGCGCTTGTTTGTCTGGCTGCTGGGTTTGTCTGTTGCCGCACAAATTGCGCTGAACGTCTCTGACAGTGGTTTGCTGCCATTGGTTGGCTCTGCGCGTCGCATTGGTGTCGTAGCATTGCTGGCGTGGTTTCTGGTGCGATTTATCCAGCGTGCCGAAGGCAACCTCATCAGCCCTGACTTTACCGCCAAACCTATGGATGCCACTACGGTACACGCAATAGGTAAGCTATTACGTATCTCCGTGATTATTACCGCATCGTTGGTGTTGTTGCAGTCACTTGGTTACAGCATTTCCGGCGTCTTGGCGTTTGGTGGTATTGGCGGTATCGCAGTGGGTTTTGCGGCTAAAGATCTGTTGGCTAACTTTTTTGGCGGCTTGATGATTTATCTTGATCGCCCGTTCAGTGTTGGTGACTGGATTCGCTCCCCGGATCAAGAAATTGAAGGCACCGTTGAGGATGTTGGTTGGCGCCTGACGCGTATCCGCACCTTTGATAAGCGCCCCTTATATATTCCCAATGCCAGTTTCACGCATATATCGGTGGAGAACCCATCACGAATGAGTCATCGCCGTATCAAAGAAACGATCGGTTTGCGCTATGACGACGCAGATAAGGTGGCTGGGGTGGTTGAGCGAGTCCGTGAGTATCTGGTGACCCACGAGGATATCGACCCTAGGCAAACGTTAATTGTGAACCTCAATAGCTTTGGTCCGTCATCGTTGGACTTCTTTATTTATACCTTTACTCGCACCACCAATTGGGTTGAATATCACCAGGTTAAGCAGAGGATTATGCTGGGAGTTTTGGCGATCATTGCCGACTGTGGCGCCGAGTGCGCTTTCCCAACTTCTACACTGCATGTGGCTTCATTCCCCCCTGAGTCGACGGTAAAGCAGTGATTTTTTAATGGCTTTAATGCCATGTGTTAAAGCGCGTTATGGTTGTGTTATCGACCTCCGCGCTTTTTTTTGTCTGTTGATATGGTTCATCGATTCTAATTAGGTATTGAAATGACGATTGCGATTATGGGTGGCACCGGTCTATGTGACTTGCCCGGTTTGGATATTGTGCGTGAACATGTAATGGAAACCCCTTTAGGTTCGCCTTCAGCGCAGATTAAGGAGGGGTATTACCATGGCCGTACGGTGTTCTTCTTGCCGCGTCATGGTGCCGAACATTCGGTTGCCCCGCACTTGATTAACTACCGCGCGAATATGTGGGCGCTGAAACTACTTGGTGTCGAACAGGTTGTCGCGATTAACGCCGTTGGTGGTATTCACCCAGAAGCCGGTCCGGAGGCATTGGTGGTGCCTGATCAGATTATCGACTACAGCTATGGACGAGAGCATACATTCTATACGGGCGAGCAAGGGCTGGTTGGGCAGGATTTATGTGGGCAGGGTTTTGTTGAGCTGGCGCATATTGATTTTACCTTTCCATATAGTCAAAAACTGCGTCAGCAATTGCTGCGAGCTGCGCAAATAGCGACGCTTCCGGTGCTGACTGAAGGTGTTTACGGCTGTACTCAGGGTCCGCGCCTAGAGACCGCCGCAGAAATAAAGCGCTGTAAAAATGACGGCTGCGATGTCGTAGGTATGACCGCAATGCCGGAAGCGGCGCTGGCGCGAGAGTTGGGTATTGATTACGCGGCTGTGTGTTTGTCGGTGAATTGGGGGGCGGGTTTAACGGACGAGTTGATCAGCTTAGAGGAGATCCACCGTGTCGTCGCAAGCGGTATGAGTAAGGTTGAATCGCTGCTTGGGGCTTTTCTGTCGCAGCGCGTGGATGCTTGAAGTTAATGTTGTGTAAGTCATAAATGGCTGCCTTGAAATCAATTAGATTAAAAAAGTGGCAAAACAGACTGGACAGGCATTTTAAATTACCTTAAAAATGAGGTTACTCCGAGACAGTTCGGGGTTGGCTTGTCGTTTTTTCTCTAGGGATAGGGTGGGCGAGTCATACCATAAATATAAAAATAATGAGGTAGGGCAGATGTCACAGCAACTAGGCACGGTTAAGTGGTTCAACAATGCGCGTGGTTATGGATTTATTACACGTGGTGAGGGTAGCGATGATATCTTTGTTCACTACCGCAATATTGTTGGTGAAGGTTACCGTTCATTAAATGAAGGCCAGCCGGTTGAGTTTGATATTCTCGAGGGTGACAAGGGTCTTCAGGCCGAAAACGTTAAGTGCGTATAAATGGGTCAATTACCCGCTCTGGGTGAGTGTTATTGAGACTTACCCAGAAACACAAAAAAGCCAGCGTAAGCTGGCTTTTTTGTGTCTGGTGACTTTTGGGTTGTTGCTGAAATTATTGCTCGGATGCTTGGTGCCCATTTGGCTTTAATGGCTCTGCTGTAGCTCCCAAAGTTTCGTCGAGCGGTCGTTCATAAGGTGTAATAAGTACGAGTATGCCGACCATGGGGTGATCAACATAGTGAACTTCTTTACTGCGCATACGACGCTTTTGCTTGATAAGTGCAATGCGTTGGGGCAGATAAGGGTGGTCAATTATGTTATCGAATTCGTTGCGCGGTGCTTGGTAATCATGCAATAAGTTGCTGGCAATACTTCCTTGTGCTGCGGGGGTGTCCCAAGGTTTGCCTTCGGTCGATAGATCAAACTGGGTAAAATTACTTGGCTTGGCATTTAGCGTGTGCTCAAGTGTCTTGGGTTGAAGTTGACCCTGTTGGTAGTCACGCAGATCGGGGCGTGTGGGCAGCTCTGGCCACAAACCACGTTCTTGGCCGTAGTTATGGCTGAACTCACTAAACCATAAGTTGGTGCGCAGGTGCAGGTAGCGAGCAACGCTGAACTTGATGGTGCCTTCGAGCTCTGAGTGGGCGCCGTACTGATCACCTGCACTTATAAGCAGTGCTGGTGCTTCATCGCTGTCGAGAACTGGCTGGCGCCACGCTTGATGAAACAATACGCGATGTTTGTGTGAGCGCGAGAGGTGTCTGGCTTTTTCATTGAGCTGACGCAGTTCCTCAGGCAATAAATAGAAGGCAGCTTGGGTCAGGTCAATTTCAGAGGTGGGCTCGGCCACTCGTATGTCGAGGGGGTCTTTGTTGAGGTCTTTTTTCGGAGGTGCGTAGCTGTTTAATTCACCTTCTCCATCGACTTCCGTCGACGGAGTACCAGTGTTAGTCGTGTCGTCTTTCTGCAGTGTGGCAGGGTCCTGCAGGGCTACCCAGTTGGGTGGGTAGGCCAGGGAGATATCCGTTGGCCAATACTCTTTTTCCGTCGCCTGCGATGAGGGCTGGCTAAAGAGGATGACCTCAATTTCAAACCAACGCTGTGGTTCGATAATGTTCCCAGTCGTTTTAGCCGTGTTGTCTTGGGCCCAGCTTAAGCTGCTTAAAAGCAATAAACTGGCGAGCAATATGGATCGATTGATTGGCATAGGTAAGGCTATCCGTTAAGCCGTTTTGGCAAGTTGATTTAGGAGGTCGCCGACCTTTTGAAGTCGCTGTTCGTTGTCGTTCATGTCTAAATTGAACTTTAAATGGCTCGCACCTTCAAGTTGATATTTTTGTGGTTGAGTTTGCACTAGTTTAACAATGTTCAGTGGGTCTACCTGAGTGACGGATGCGAACTCAATACGGCCACTTTTGGCATTGGCTTCAATTTTTTTGATGCCGAGACTAACGCTTTGCAATTTGAGGCTGGCCACCCGGAAAAGATTTTTGCTGGCGTTGGGTAATAGTCCAAAGCGGTCGATCATTTCTACTTGCAGTTCACGTAAGGCTTGGTCGGATTCTGCGCCGGAGATACGTTTGTACATTAGCAGTCGGGTGTGTACATCCGGTAGATAATCTTCAGGGATAAGGGCGGGAATACGCAAGTTGACGTCGGCTCCGGTATCGAGCGCGGCGTCGATATTGGGGGTTTTGCCTGATTTAATGGCTTTGACTGCGCGATCAAGCATATCCATGTACATACTAAAACCGACGGCGTGCATCTGGCCGCTCTGGTCGTCGCCAAGCAGTTCGCCTGCGCCGCGAATTTCCAAGTCGTGGGTTGCCAGGGTAAAGCCGGCGCCGAGGTCGGTGGTTTGCGCAATGGCCTCTAAGCGTTTTTGTGCATCACCGGTCATACTTTTGGGGTGCGGTGTAAGCATGTAAGCATAGGCTTGGTGGTGCGAGCGGCCGACGCGACCACGCAGTTGGTGCAGTTGTGCTAATCCAAACTTGTCAGCGCGATCGATGATGATGGTGTTTGCGTTAGGCACATCAATACCGGTCTCAATAATGGTTGTGCACACCAATACGTTGAAGCGCTTGTGATAAAAGTCGCTCATGACCTGCTCAAGCTGGCGCTCGCGCATTTGGCCGTGACCAATACTGACGCGCGCCTCGGGCACAAGTGCTTCGATATTACGGGCGACCTTTTCGATGCTTTTTACTTCGTTGTGAAGGTAGTACACCTGACCGCCTCGCAAAATCTCACGCAGTATGGCCTCTTTGAGCATGGCTTGATCATCTTCGCGCACGAAGGTCTTGACCGACAAACGCTTGGCCGGCGGCGTGGCAATGATCGATAAGTCGCGAATGCCGGCCATGGCCATGTTTAACGTGCGCGGGATAGGCGTAGCGGTAAGCGTTAGTATGTCGACTTCTGAGCGCATTGATTTGAGCTTCTCTTTCTGCCTAACGCCGAAGCGGTGTTCCTCGTCAATGATCAGCAGGCCGAGGTCTTTGTACTTAATGTCTGACTGCAGCAGCTTGTGGGTGCCGATCACTATATCAACGGTTCCCTCGGTCACTTTAGCCAGTACGGCATCAGTTTCTTTGCTGGAGCGAAAGCGTGACATCACATCCACGCTGATGGGCCAGTCGGCAAAGCGGTCACGGAAGTTCTCGAAATGTTGCTGGGCGAGCAGGGTGGTTGGAACCAAAATGGCTACCTGTTTGCCACTGTGGGCAGCAATGAAGGCTGCGCGCATAGCGACCTCAGTTTTGCCGAAGCCGACATCGCCGCATACCAGGCGGTCCATCGGCTGCTTAGAAAGCATGTCGCTGCGCACGGCGGCAATGGCGTTTTCTTGATCGATGGTTTCCTCAAAGGGGAAGTCGCTGGAAAAACGTTCGTAGGCGTTAGCTGGGTCTTCAAAGGCGAAGCCTTTACGGGCGGCGCGGCGCGCGTAAATGTCGAGCAGTTCGGCGGCTGTATCGCGGACCTGCTCGGCGGCTTTACGCTTAGCTTTACCCCATTGCTCGCTGCCTAATCTATGCAGTGGAGCGGATTCATCGTTGGCGCCAGAGTAGCGGCTGATGAGGTCTAAGCTGGCGACTGGCACATAGAGTTTTGCGCCATTGGCGTATTCCAGGGTCAGAAACTCATTGCTTTGGCCGTCTAGATCCAAGGTTTCAAGACCAAGGTAGCGGCCAACGCCGTGGTCGCTGTGTACCACTGGAGAATCTATGCGCAACTCCGTGAGGTTGCGAACGATAAGGTCGCTGTTTTCACTGGCCTTCTGCCGGCGGCGGCGTTGTTGAATGCGCTCGCCCAGCAGTTGTGCCTCAGTGATGATGCAGAGATTGGGGTCGAGCAGCGCTAAGCTCTGCTCAATAGGGGCGATGGTGATGGCAAGCTTTTCTTCGCTGTCGACAAATGCCTGCCAGCCACTGACTTGCGTGGGAATAACGCTGATACGTTGCAACAGCTCAAGTAGGTTCTCGCGTCGACCGGCGGACTCAACTGTAAATAAGACGCGCTTGTCGGTGTCCATAAGCCAGTTTTCAAGGCTGGCCAGTGGTTGTTCTGCACGTGAGTTTACCGTCAGTGGTGGCAGTGTGTCGGTTGCAAAGTTACTGGCGCCTGCACGGGGCTCCTCTGCTTGCTCGGTAATGAGGGTGCGGGGGAATTGTTTGAATAGGCTGAACAGCTCTCCCGTATCAAGGAACATCTCTTTCGGTTTAAGGATCGGTCGCTGTAGGTCGACGCAACGACTTTCATAACGGTTGTTCAGTTCGCGTTGAAACTGCTCGACTGTATGTTCTGTTTCGCCCAGGGAGAATATCTGAGTGCTGCTGGGCAGGTAATCAAACAGCGTGCTGCACTGCTCAAAAAATAACGGCAGGTAGTACTCGATGCCCGCCGGACTTATACCGTTACTGATGTCTTGGTAGACGGGGCAGGCGCGATGGTCAACGTCGAAGCGCTCATGCCAATTGCTGCGGAAGCGAGCTATGCCTGCTTTATCTAGGGGGTATTCGTGTGCTGGTAAAAGTTCAATTCGATCCAGCTGTTCTATTGAGAGCTGGGTCTCTGGATCAAACGTCCGTAAAGTCTCAACCTCATCGTCAAATAGGTCAATACGAAAGGGTGTGTTGCTGCCCATGGGGAATATATCGACCAGAGCGCCGCGCACCGCGAACTCTCCGTGCTCATACACCGTGTCTACGCATTGGTAGCCAGCGTTTTGCAGTTGTAGGCGCATGTGATCGGTAACGAATGTCTGGCCGCGTTCAACTACTAAGCTATTGGCGGTTAGGAAGCTGGCCGGTGTTAGCCGGTGCAGCAGTGTACTGACCGGGACGACCAATATGCCTTTTTGGGTTTGAGGCAGTCGGTAAAGTGTTTGTAGGCGCTCGGAGATAATATCTTGATGGGGCGAGAAGTTATCAAAGGGCAGGGTTTCCCAGTCGGGCAGGTGTAGCACGTTGAGTGCTTGCTGATTGGCTTGCGTTTGGTCGGCGGGCTTGGCACCGCTGAAGAAGTTTAATTCAGTCTCGAGCCGTCGAGCGCTTGCGGTATCCTGTGTGACCACCAAGGTTAGGCTTTTATGTTCACGGGCCGCGCTGTATATGGCTAAAGCCTGTGCGCTTCCTGATAGTTGCCCCCACCAATTCTTGTCGCCTGCTTTGGTGTTTAGTGATGGTGTTAAAGGATGCTGCAACTTCATAAAGGCGTGCCTTGAATATTGGTTCGGTCGTGTCTAAACAAATGATCGTATTAGGCCGGCTATTGTAGTCATGTTTTTACGCTTTTAGGACCGTTGTTCGTCTTATTATTGCGAGTGGGGAGGGTTGGTGCTGGTGGGGTTGGTCGGCTGCATTCTAGCCGCGTTGCTTTAAGTGTTCACGCGGCGTTGTGGTAACGGGGTGGTGAGGCCTGGTTTTGGTGTTTATTGCTGGTCTGACCCCTCGACAATGA
>Ga0105356_10002329_pt1 | contig 18967 bp, 13 predicted proteins | sample GOMGulsemesocosm_3_FD_83502 | JGI IMG/M metagenome (GOLD analysis project Ga0105356, IMG submission 83502) | Methane-oxidizing microbial communities from mesocosms in the Gulf of Mexico - GOM9D Gulf of Mexico | ecosystem: Environmental > Aquatic > Marine > Cold seeps | place: Gulf of Mexico... | reverse complement strand
CATTTTATGAAATAACCGTATTTTCCGTAATTGGCTGAATAGTCAGATTGTTCGCCACAGCTTTTACATTGCAGCTTAGGTTGAGATGAGGGAGGAACTATTACCTTAGGCGTTACGGGCTCACTCGAAGTGGCTTTGGGTTTTTTATTGTTAACTTGTGACATTAAAAAAGAGCTTATCGCTTTTAGTTCTTCTTCGCTAAAATCTGGGCGAGTATCAAAGGGATTCAGTTTATTTACAACTGAGCTTCTTAATTTTTACTTTAAGCATTATGTAATATCTGCTTTGTTAATTGATCTTTTATGAAAATTATTTACTGATTGGAATAGTTATTACATAAGAAGCAGCTTGATAACGAGCTTAAACAGAGAATACATGGCTATACAAGACTTGATAGCCCAAACATCAACTATAAAAAACACAAAATCAGCTTTTTTTAAAATGTTTGTGTAAAGGGGGGCTCGCTCATTACCAATTATTAGAAGTACCTAATGATTTTGTAGAATTATTTTTATGTGTTCTTTTATGTGTTCTTTTATGTGATTGTTATATATGTATTAATTGTGATTTTGTCCGTGAAGTTTTATATTGTTAATTATTTGTAAAAGATTACAGTTTCTGATGAATGTTAATGCTATTTGTCAAGTGGATAGTACCTATCTGAAATTTGCGTTTCTAGAGTAATAATAAGAATATTATAATGAACTCGTTTTTATAATTTGGAGTGCTCTTATGTTACCAAGCAAGAAAAATCACTTGAAAAAAGTAATGTTGTTCAATTTGTTTTTAGTGGGTTCTATTGCCAATTTACAGGCTAAATCTACTTTTTCTAGTGATGATTATCTGACCCTTTATCCTGGGGTTTTAAGTGAAAAAGAACAATCGTTAGTCGATGAATATAACGTGAAGAATAAGGCATTAAAAAGCCGTGGGCCAATTGATGTTAAATCATTAGTTTCAGGAAACTTACCAAAAAATACTCCTGGAATCGGCCCGGTAGTTAAAGTAACGAGAGAATGGTTACAGTACAACAATGGTAAGTATGATCCTGAAAATAAGCTATTGAATGATGCTAATTATGCAAGATCGTTAGGTTATAAAGATATTATGGCCTTTCCTACGTTTGGTGCACACGACGATACATTTATGCTGCCATACCCACCTAATTCTCGAGATTCTTTATTAGTAAGTGATTTAAATCATAATATTACAAACTATTTACCCGTCTATCCTGGTGACACTTTATATTTGGTTGCAAACTCAAGGAATGTGGTTGATTTAACACCGGAAAAAGGCTCTAAATATCGTAGCTCAGCGATAGAAACTAAAGGCAGTATTTACAACCAAGATGCGAAAAAAGTAAGTGATGTTATTTTTCGTGTTACAGAAAGCATTAAAGTTGTAGCTGACCAAAGCACGTTACCGAAAAACAGAAGCTTTTTCGATATTTGGGAAAGCCCAAACTGGTTAGATCGTAAAGAACATACCTACACAGATGCAGACTGGACTAAAATTAAAACTATTTGGAAAAATGAAAAGCTTCAAGGTGAAACTCCGCTATATTGGGAAGATGTTGCTATTGGCGATTATCCAACGTGGACAGCAGATGGGCCTATTGAAAGCTCTGCAATGCCAATTCCACCATGGGGAATGGGATCAGGTGGTAGCCGAACTCTTAAGCAAGAAATTTTAGCTAATGATGGCAATGTTGAGCTAGTACGAGGTAAGGATGGAATTTATCGAACTGTCGACAAAACTATTCAAATTCCTGTTGCACCAACCGAAGGTAGTAAACAATTACCGCCAATGGCGTCTGATGATGACAGTGACAATAGTGATGATGCCGCAATTGTTACCACTGATATTCACGGCGATGCAGAAACACGTACGCCACTAGTAAATTACATGGGCCGTGATATTGCAATGCGCCATATCCATAACTGGATGGGACATCATGGCTGGGTGCAGAATATCCGTTGGAGTATTATGGATCCTACCGCAGTTAAGTTTGCTGGCAAAGATGTACCTCGTAACCCTGTAGCAGAACACTATATTCATCGAGTTCCGTCTTTAAAAGGAAAAATTGTTAACGCACATGGTTTAACCAGTGATTTAGCTATTGTTAAATCATATGTTTACGATAAATTTATTGCTAATGGCGAGCACTTTGCTGATTTGGTGTGGTGGGTTGAAACTATTAATGGTGATATTTGGCAAGAAGGTGGCGTAACAATTAAGTTACCGAGTAAAAATAAGCTTAAAAAGAATCAATTGTCAAAGCGTTAATTCGTTTAGTTAAAAATAATAGGTTTTAAAGAACTAAGTTTGTTACTCACTGTATCTCTAGGGTTATGAGCATAGAGTTGGTAGCAAGCTTTTTAATTTTAATAGTAGGTCAATGGTTATAATGGTATTGCTCAATACCTTGTATGTACCGAAACGATTTTAAAAGTGCTAACGGGAATATTAGTATTCATTCTACTGTTACAACTCTCTAACCAATTTAGATAAAGGGCGTATGAAAATTCATATCCGCTCGAGGAAATATTATGTTTGAACCCTTTTCAGGAAATTATGTTTGGAACCTACAAACTAACCTAGCTTTAGTTTGTGCTGGTAATCACGGCGAAATAGATATTGCAACACGACCTATTAGAGAAGCAGCAGCGAAAGGTGAAGATGCCGGTACTGCATTGTTATTTGATAGCTGGATAGCTGTTGCAGACCAATTAACTAAAAATGCTGAAGCCGATGAAGAAGCGGGTTACCTCTTATCTGCTGGGACTAAATATGAACGTGCTTCTGGGTATTATTTATCCGCAGAGCGTATGCAGTCACGCGATTATGGACCACGATGGGCAGCTTATGATAAAGGTTTAGCATTGTATCGTAAATATGTTGAGCTTCGCGGTTTGCATATTGACTTTATTGAAATTCCATATAAAGACACCACTTACCCTGCTATTTTTGTGCATGATGGTAGTGGCATTAAACGTCCTGCGCTAGTGTCTTGTAATGGCTTAGACTCAATGAAAGAGCAAGTTAATATGGCCGGTCATGGTCAGTCTAATTTAGAGCGTGGTATGTATACCTTATTTGTTGACCAACCTGGTACTGGTGAAGCTTTACGTAAACGTGGATTACCTGCTGTGTACAATACAGAAGCCTGGGCAACACCAGCTTATGAATATTTAGCTAGCCGCGATGATGTAGATGAAAACCGTATTGGTATGTTTGGTTTATCATTAGGGGGTTACTACGCACCACGTGCAGCAGCCAATGAGCCACGTTTTGCGCTTTGTGCTGTTATGGGCGCTAACCACTTATGGGGAGATTTACAAAAACGTCGTTTAGACAATCAAGGCGAAAATCCTGTTCCTCATTATTGGGATCATGTTATGTGGGTGTGGGGACAAGATAACCTTGATGATTTTATGGATTACACTAAGCAAGTTACCCTTGATGGTCAAATTGAAAAACTTAAAATGCCATTTCTGATCACTCATGGTGCAGGCGACAGACAAGTGCCGGCAAGTGATGCAGACAGATCATACGAACAAGCGGTTAATAGCGTTAAATGTGATAAACGTATTTTCACTGTAGAAGACATGGAAATCGAACATTGCGGTGCAGATAATGGCACAGTAATGCGTGACTACATCGCCGACTGGTGTGCGCAAACTTTTATTGAATTAGACAAAAATAGCTAATTTTAAGGACTTTTCATGCATAACTTATTTGACTTATCTGGCAAGGTTGCCTTAGTTACCGGATCCACCCGTGGCATTGGTCTTGGCATTGCCACACGTATGGCTGAATCCGGTGCTCATGTTATCATCTCGAGTGAAAATGCCGATGATTGCGATGCTACCGTAGCTCGATTATCAGAAGCAGGGTTAAAGGTTACCGCAATCCCGGCTGATATGAGTGATGCTTCACAAGTGACTGCACTGGTTCAGCAAATTGAAACTACGTTTACGACACTTGATGTTTTAGTCTGTAATGCTGGTATTGCCGCTCATAATGGCCCATTGCATACCGCTACAGATGCGCAGTGGGATTTAACCATGAACATCAATCTTAAAAGCTCTGTCCAATTAACGTCGGCGCTAGTACCTGTAATGGCGAAACATGGGGGCGGTAGTGTGGTATTAATGGCAAGTTTATCAGCGATGCGCGGCAATAAAGCCATTGGTTTATATGGATTGACTAAAGCAGCTTTAGCACAATTAGCGCGTAATATTGCGGTTGAATGGGGGCCGAAAAATATTCGTGCGAATGCCATTGCCCCAGGTTTAATTGATACGGACCTAGCCAAAGTCTTCCATGACAACCCAGAGTTATGCGAACGCCGTTTAGGGTTAACACCTTTACGTCGGATGGGCTCTACCGATGAAATTGCCGGTGTCGCTATTATGCTGGCTACCTCTGCGGGTGGTTTTATGACTGGGCAAACGTTAGTGGTTGACGGTGGCACCTTGATTTCTGACGGTAATTAAACATAGGTCAACGTTAGTTTATCTTGGCTAGGGTCAATTACGTCAAACTCACCCTAACTTTTTAAAGATAACTCATTACGCGATTACACATATTACTATTATTGTAATATGTGTAATCGTTTTTTATTTGGGGCATTAGTTATTTACATGATAAAAATTATAACCTTAGCATTATTGGTTGGCTTAACTCCCTTAGCGATTGATATGTATATTCCGGCAATGCTTGCTATTGCTACTGACTTTAGTACCGATCTTTCAGTGATTCAAAATTCTTTAACAACGTACTTTTTAGGTTTATGTTTAGGGCAATTAATTTATGGTCCAGCATCTGATGCGTTGGGGCGAAAGCCTGTGTTGTTGATTGGTTTATTACTATTTTTAATTGCGAGTATTTTATCGGCTATAGCCACGAATGAAACCTCGTTTTTATTAGCCCGTTTTTTACAAGCGATTGGTGGCGGTGCCAGTATTGTGATTGTACATGGGATAATTACCGACCAATTCAAGGGAGCCGAAGCAGTTAGAATACGTTCGATTATAGTGTTGATCATGACGATAGCGCCAATGGTTTCGCCATTAATTGGCGGTAACTTATTAATGTTATTTGGCTGGCGCAGTATTTTTGTATTTCTTGCGGTGTATGCACTATTGATCACTTGTTTTGCAATGTGTTTCCTCGCTGAAACACAACATCAACGGAAACGATTCAATGTTGCTCATTTGCTAGAAAGTTATCAGGATCTACTCTCAGAAAAAATGATCTGGGCTTGGTTAGTGGGGTTAGCATTAAATGGCGGAGTTATTTTTGGTTTTATTGCTGGTTCCGCTTATATTTATTTAGATTTATTAGCCATTGCTCCTCACCAATTTGGTTGGTATTTTTCTGCTAACATTGCAGTGATGTTTATTGCTGCCAGTATCAATTCGCAAGCGAGCATTCGTTACGGCGTTATTAATGTGATGCGAGTTGGTCAAGTCATCCAGTCTATAGGTTTATTGTTATTAATTGCTGTTTGGTACTTTAACGTGATTAAAATTATATCGTTAGTGCCTCTGTTTGCTTTTGTGTTTGGTTTAAATATTATGATCAATCCTAATGCAACCTCAATGATGTTAGAGCAATACAAACGACGCGCTGGTACAGCAGCTGCTTTGTTAGGAGCCGTGCGCTATAGCTTTGCGGCTTTATTTACTATGCTAATTGCTTTAGGAACAGCGAATGGTATGGGCTTAGGTTCAACGATATGGGCTATGGCTGTTGGTGGAATTGGCTCAAGTGTGATGGTTTATTCTATTATGATCAAGCTTCCTCATTTAAAAGTAATAGAATAGCTTATTCACGCTTTCATAAGCAGTGCGTGTGATAATCAAGCCTTAAAGGCATTAATACTCGGGTTTGTGTGGTGTTGAGAAGGGGTCACGCTGTAGTAACTTTACCTTGTTATTTTATTCCCTATATTCAAGAGGTAGGCGACTAACCAACCATGCTTAACAGCGCTTTGTACTAATAAACTACTGACTAAAGCAATACCTTGGCTAGCGAGCGCTGCTTGAATAATATGCTGTTCTTGATTTAGTTGCCTCAACAGGATAGTTTGGCTTTGTAGTGGGTGGTATTAGAGGTAAATTCAATAACTTAGGTTTGCATATAGATACTATCAGTAAGTATTTAGGGACCGATAATTTTATGAGGTGCGCTGTGAGTATTAAGAGTTTGCTGATCGATACCAGCAGTCACTTAAAGCGGCTTACCAGCCATTGACTCCCTAGTTTATACTCTTGGCCATGTTTAGTGGTTATCTAACATAGCTATTTTCTATTTTATCTATTCAAGGATGTAACCATGTTCTTCAATCAATGCCTTGTTATTAAGCTATATAAGGCTCCTTGAGTGGAAATGGGCTTAAATAACTTGGTATTGATTATAGGGTCTATTGAACTTTCGATATGATTTTTACAGGGAGTTGTTGGGTATTTATACACTATAGAGCCTTTGTAATATGGTTGTTCAGGATAGTTGCTCCTGCATTATCTAATAAGTCACATCCATGTGACGTCAGATAAAAAGGCTATAACGCCGTAAAATTGACCCAAAAAAACTGCCCAAGGATTCGGCTAAAAACATTTTACGCTTTGTTGCCTACATAGATGTAGGTGTTTATCGTGAGCAGGATGCGGAAGATGTGAGCAGTATTTGCTTCGAGTGACTAGGCTAGACACTGCTCGCCGTGATTAAAACGTTTTTATCTCGAATAAAATTATCGGCGAAAGATCACTAAACCCTAATAACGCGTACAAAAAAGGCTCACGAATGAGCCTTTATCGACGAACTGTACTTATTTTAAGTTGAGTTAAGTTAACTAGAATTAACTTCAGTTCTTTATGCTAAACGGTGAAATTCGAAGCAACTAAGCGTAGTTTTTTTCGGCACCGTTGTTATCAGCATAATCTCTGTCAGCAGCATTTGCATCTGGAATTTTACTCATAGTAAGGATAGTAATAAATGAAATCATCAGTAAGCCAATCATAATATAATAGGCCATAGATAATTCACCCAGTTGGTTAAATGCACCCATGAAGGTTAAAGCAAATGCCATTGGGATTGCTTGAATGGTCATAATCCATTTATTTGCTGACATATAATGTTTACGTCCGTATACGTACGAGGTAATACAAGGATGCATAGTGGGCACACCACCGGTCATACAAGCAACACCAAATGCCCAAATGGCCATTAGAGTATTATCACCACCTACCGGCATAATAGCTAAAGGTACTACAGCGAATAAGAACAAAACATTTAAGACTAATGAGGCTTTAATTGAACCAAGCTTGTCATCAATCCAACCAATAACATAACTCATTGGAATACCCGAAGCAGCACCTAAAGCTAACCAAGGTAATGCTTTACTGACAAATAAATTAGGTACATCGTCCGGTGTGCCTAAAGTTATAAATCGAATTGCCATGTAAGACATCATCGCCACAATCACAAATTGTAAAATGCCGTAAGAAATAATTAATTGCCATGCGCGTGTTTCACTGAGGAGTTCTTTTACCGTTAATTCTTCGGCTTGCTCATATGCCTCAGACGCAGGAGCCGCTTCTGCACCATCAGGGAATAGCCCTAATTCTTCCGGTGTGTCTTTTAGTGCGAGAATTGCGAATATCGCTAATAGAAATAAAATTGCGGCAATAAATAAATACGTGTTTAACTGGTATTGAGTCATAAGTGCAGTAAGCACGCCAATACCGACAACAGAGAATAGTGGGCTACCTGCGGTGATAATCCCCATGACACGGCCACGGTATTTAATAAACCAATTAGCACACAACATAAAAGTACCCATTTGCAATGGCACAACCATAATACGTATGATAAAAATACTAATCGAATAAATAGTATAATCTTGGTTGGAAAGTGCGATACCGATACAGCCTAATGCCATTAATAATATGGATGGCACTAAAATATTCTTAACACCAAATTTAACCATGGCACCACCAATGATCAAATAAAGTAAAATAACAACGACAGAAGCAATGGTAACTGGGTTGGTAATTTTAAGATCGTCCCAACCATTATGCTCTTGCAAATAGGGGGTTAAGATATTTAAGTGATCTATTTGGAGACCGGAATAAAAGAACATGAAAAAAACACCCATGATCATAAATAACAGTGCACGTAGTGCGAACTTCTTATTGCTAAACATTGTGGTTACCTGTAGTTGTTATAATTGTATTAACGACGAATACTCATCGATTAAAGTTTTGTCGACGGTTTGTAGTCAGTGATTTTGGTATTTGTGAATAGTGTTAATTATTATTTTAGGGAAAATCACTAAACTTCTAGGCTTTTTATTAATTACTCTTGCCAGCGAATAACACCTCCTAGTAAGCTCATGTCTTTTTCCCAGATCAATTGATATGCCTTGGGAATTTCATCCACGGTAAAACGGTGGCTGATCAGACTAGTTAAATCTAACTTGCCATACTGTAGTAACGACATAATGACGCGAATATCTTCATCACTACTGAAACTATCATGGTTACAATATCGGCTACTGTTATTACTTACCGTCGGTGGCCAGCTATCGGTAAAACCAAAATCATACCGTTTCATTGCAAAGGGTTTAGAGTTGATATAGCCGCCAATTAGGGTGGCACCTTTCATCATTAAATTGTGACTATAATTCGGTGCCACTTCATCGTGCGCTGGCGACATCATCATTACTCGGCCACGTTCACTGACTAGCTCAAAAGCCTGATCTAATGGTTTACGTAAACCGGTAGCTTCAAAGATAACGGGTATACCGCCCATACCTATGTCGTCAATTACTTGAGGTAATTCGTCCTGATTATTTATGGGGTTTATGGCGTAATCTATACCTTGCTGCTTCGCGATTTTGAGACGAATGTCATCAACATCGGTAACAATAATAGGGGAGGCGCCGGCAAGTTTAGCTAGTTGTGCGGTGATTGCGCCAACTAAACCTTGCCCCATCACCAATGCTGGCTCTCCTAAAGTTAACTTGGTACGTCTAATGGCATATAAAGCGGTATGGGCTAAATTAAAAAAGGCTGCCTGCTCTAATGAAACCCCGTCAGGTACAGGGGTAACTGCGTGTTGATTAATGACAACCAATGCAGCATGTTGAGCTGTTGCAACAACCTTATCGCCTACTTTATATTGTGTTACATCGTCACCAACGGCTTTAATAACCCCTGCCATGCTATAACCAATATTTTGAGGTAATGGCAATATATGTCCTGCCATTAGTGTTAGCTCTGTTCCTGGGCTTAAAGTGCTATAATGAGCTTCAATTAGTAGCTCATCTGCCTTTGGCGCAGCTATTCTTTTAGTTTGTAGTGTTACTTTACCTATATCAGTAATTTTTGCGTATCTGGTTTGCATAATTCTCTCTTGCAACTTTGGGGGGAGCTCACCTGTTAGGAAAACTCAAATAGTACGTATTAAAACTTTGCGCTTTCTCTATGGGTAAATCAAGCGATAAGCTATTGTTTGTAATGGTAGTAATAATTGATAAAACAGATTCTAAAATTTACTTACATATAACGCATAAATAGTTGAGTAAGGTTAGATAAGTTTAAGTAAAGAAAGGTAAATGTTTGTAATCTTTTTAGTTGTAAATAGTATGACTTGAATTACAGCGAGTAAGTTGATGAAAAAACGTTATTGGTTTTCAAATAAAGGTGTGGCACAAAGAGGTGATAATAATTGCTAGCGTGTGTTTTACTAACGGCAGCTTTTTTCTACATAGGAAAGTGTATTGTGATATGTGAGCTACTACCGCGTGTTCGGTTTAGCTTAAAGTGGAGGTTTTTGACCTAATCAATAGTACTATTAGGTCAAAATAATATTGAAATGTGTAGGTCAAATCTGAGCGACTACAGAAAAAGTGTATCAGGTTAGTTGATTATTTGCCGTTTCAACAATAAGCTCTCTAAACCACTTATTAACGGGATCGACATTATTAATTTCATGCCACTGTAAGCTCCAATTAAAGCTTGGAATATCAATAGGTGCTTCAATTATTTTAAGGGGCAAATATTTAGCCCATATTTCTGCTAAACGTCGATGAATAGTACTAATTCGTTGTGTACCTACTAAGCAATGTGGAATTTCGCTAAAGGTATTTACTGTTACTTCAACTCTGCGTTCAATACCGGTGCGCTCTGTCATCCAGATATCAATACTAGGTCGGCGCTTAGAGCCAAAGCGTACCAATACATGACCTACTTCTTGGTATTGTTCCATAGTAATACTGTTGTTTAACACATCATGATCTTGCCAGCAAACTACCACAAAATCTTCTTCAAATAATTCTGCTGTTGGGTGTGATTTTTCAAGAAATTGACTTGGTAGTAATAGAAAATCTACATTACCTTGCACTAATTCATCAACGGGATCGTTTTCCGGGGAAAACATTTCCACAGTAACGTTAGGCGCTAAAATGCTTGCTTTGCGTAACACTTCTGGCATTAACACAGTAAAAGATCCGTCAGACATTACCAATTTTAAATGCCTGTTAGAATCGAAGATATTTGAATCAGGTCTACTGTCTAACGTAGTTTGTACTTTCATCAAAGATTCACGAACAGGAACAATTAAGCTTTCCCCTAGCGGCGTGAGCATCATTTTTCGACCCGCTTGAGTAAGTAAAGGATCCTCAAAATAGTCCCTAAGTCGAGATAACGCTCCACTGGTTGCTGATTGACTTAAAAAAACCTTCTCTCCAGCTCGGGTTATATTTCGTTCGGTTAGTAGGGCATCTAGTACCACTAGTAAATTCATATCAAAGTGATTAAAGCGCATTTTATTACTCCAGGTAAATACTTAAAAAGTCTAAATTTTGAGCTATCTTGTTGTCAAATACATGCCATTGCAACAAACGATTTAACCCGATTTTAATTGTAGGTTACCATAGTGTACAACTTAGTACACTTAATAAGTAATTCTAATAATTACCGTTGCATAGGAAAAACAATGACTGTAATAAACCCGTTATATGGTTGGCAAGTTGACCTAGATAGTATTGCCTTTGTTGGCGAAGACTTACAGCGCCCTGAATGTATTTTAGCAGAAGCAGATGGTAGCCTTTGGACTGCCGACGCACGTGGCGGTGTCATGCATATTGCGCCAAACGGTGAGCAAAGGTTAATTGCTCAGCAAGCTAATTCAGGACTAGATAATGATGCAAGTTCACGTTTAATGGGCGGAACGTTACCGAATGGTTTAGCTTTTGATGCCGACGGTAATATTATCATCGCTAATTTTGGAACCGATGCGCTTGAACGTATGACACGAGAAGGTGAATCAGAATTACTTTATGATCAAATGAATGGTAAGCCATTAGGGAAAATGAATTTTTGTCTATGTGATAGTCAAAATAGAATATGGTTTACTGTTACCACACGAGAAGAGCCATGGATTAAGTCAATTAATAATAAAACTGCTGATGGTTACGTTGGACTCATTGATGATAATGGCATTCAAATTATTGCAGATAACTTTGTTGGTACTAACGAAATTCGTTTTGATAAAAATGAAGAGTGGTTATATGTTGTAGAAACAAATGCACGACGTATTTCTCGTATTAAAATTAGTGAAGACGATACTGTAACAGCACGAGAGATTTACGGACCTGAAGATTTAGGTGGTTTCCCTGATGGCTTTGCTTTTGATAGCTATGGTAACTTATGGATTACGCTAATCTTAACAGAAAAATTAATTGCTTTGACGCCTGATGGCGAAGTATTAACACTGCTAGATGATGGTAAGCCTGAGCAATTAGCTATTTATGAGCAACATTACCGTGATTCAACGGTAACGCCTGAACTAATGGGAACATGTAAAGGGGAGCTAGCGCCAATGATGGCAAGCTTAACTTTTGGAGGCCCTGACTTGAAAACTGTTTACCTTGGTAGCCTGATGGGGTCAACCTTACCTTATTTTAGATCGCCGGTGGCCGGATTACCTATGTCCCATTGGAAAAAATAACACAAGCAAAATACTTTACATACAGTGTTGTTAAGTTGGTAGCGCATTGTAGGTAGCAAAACCTTTATTAATAGGATAATAATTATGTCGAATACGTATGATATCGTTGCAATGGGAGCTGGCCATAATGGTTTAACAGCTGCCGCATATTTAGCTAAAGCGGGTAAAAAGGTTTTATTATTAGAACGTAATCCATATCCTGGCGGTGGTGTAGTAACCCGTGAATTAAATACACCGGGTTATTGGCACGATGTTCACTCTAGTGTGCATATTATGTTGCAAGGTAATCCGTTAATCACACATGATGAATTGGGGTTATTAGGTGAACATGGTTTAAAATATAAGTATTCTGATGTGCCACATGCCACCATTTTCCCTGATCAAGAAACCATCATTACTTATCAAGATCTAGATAAAACCTGCGAGTCAATTGCCCGTTATTCTTCTGAAGATGCTGAATCATACCGCCGTTTTGTGACACTAAGTAAAAAAATGTTACCCATGTTTTTACCCGGTTTATATACACCGCCGCCATCATTAGGTCAATTAGTTGCTATGTTAGACAGCAATGAAGAAGGCCAAATGGTACTTGATTATATGCAACGCAGTAGCTTAGATATCATCACCAAGTGGTTTAAGCATGAACGAGTGCAAATGCATATTCTACGTATGATTGCAGAAAACTTACAGTTACCTGATGAATTAGGCACTGGTATGGGGGCATTATTAATGCCTGGTATTTTACATACCTACGGTGTTTCTCAACCATTTGGTGGTAGCGGTAAATTAACTGAATCGCTTGTTCGTTGTGTTGAAAGTTATGGCGGTGAAGTACGTGTTAACTCAGAAGTTAAACGTATAATTATTAAAGATGGTAAAGCCGTTGGCGTCGAAATGTCTGATGGTGAAAAGATCATGGCAAAAGATGCCGTAATTGGTTCAATGCATCCGCATAAATTACGTCAGTTTGTTGAAGGAGTTGATGAGCCGGTACTACAGCGTGCTGAAAATGCTTCATTAGCAGCCTTTAGTTTATTTGTTTGTCATTACGACTTGAAAAAACCGGTTGAATATCGCGCAGCGGACAAAAACGTTGAAAAAGCGATTATGTTGTCACTATGTAATACCGATTCTATGCATGAAATGCAGGCTGAATACGATGCTCTAAAACGTGGTGAAGTTAATAAAAAGCACCGCTTTATGTCGGGTAACGATGAGTCATTAAGTGATCCAAGTCGTGTACCTCCAGGTTGTGGCATGTGGCACAGTACGGGCTTTGTTCCCTATGAATTAGCGGAAGGTGGCTCAGCTCGCTGGGATGAATTTAAAGAGCAATATGGTGAAGAGCAACAACAAGGCTTTCAACGCTTTTTGAAAAACTTAACCCCAGACAATATTGTTGCACGTCGTTTTGAATCACCATTAGATTTAGAAAGAAGTTCTCCTAACAGTATGGTTGGTGGTGACGTTCATGGTTTAGCCCCATATTTCTATCAAACTGTAGGCAGCCGCCCTACACCCGATTTAGGTCAGTTTAAAGTGCCAAAAATTGACAGCATGTACTTAGTTGGCCCATTTATGCACCCAGGCGGGGGCGTATTTGGTGCAGGTCGCGCAACGGCCATGACTATGTTTGATGACTTAGGCATGGACTTTAGGCAAACAGTTAATCAATCAGCAGGTCCAGATACCATAGCACCACCAAAACGTGAGCCAGCACCAAAAGATGGTCAAATGCATATGTACGATGATACTGATTCTGAAATCATGGCAGTCAGTAGCATTAAAACAGAAGGTAACGATTTAGTTATTAAAGGTAAGTCGTTTGGCTCTATGCCAATGGTAGCACGCTTAACGCCAGATCAAGCTCGTGTGGGCATGAAACTGGTTGGTTTTAAAGATTCATTCAAGGTGGCTAAATGGTTCTTAGGCTTTGGTAAAAAGGATAAAAAATAATGACTAAAACACACCAAGATCAAGTTGCCATTATTACCGGTGCTGCAGGCGGCTTAGGGCGAGAATTCGCCTTAGCTCTTGCAGAGCAAGGCGCTACGGTTGCTATTGCAGATATTAAAGATGGTGCTGAGGTGGTTGCTGAAATCACTGCCTTAGGTGGTCAGGCTTACAGTGAAATTTGTGACTTAGCTGAAGAGCAGCAAATTCGTGACTTTTGTGCAAGAGTACTGGTGAAATATGGCCGTTGCGATATTTTAGTGAACAACGCGGCTTATTTACCCTTAACTCCGTTTTCTGAATTAACCATGAAAACCTTTAGAAAATTTGAAGCGGTTAATGTGGAAGCGCCATTAATTCTAGCACAGTGCTTAACACCAAGCATGGCTGCAAATAACTACGGCCGCATTGTACAAATTGCTTCAAGTACCCTAGGTACACCTATGCCAAACTTTACCGCATATATTACCACTAAAATGGGTTCTGTTGGTTTAACCCGAGCATTAGCGGCTGAATTCACTAATAGTGGTATTGTCGTTAACGCTTTATCACCAGGCTTAACCAAAACGGCAGAATCTGAAAAGTCATTACCAACAGAGTTATTTGATTTTGTTAAAAATATGCAACTTATTGACCGCAATGAAGTCCCTCAAGATCTAGTGGGTACTTTACTCTTCTTAACGTCTAAACAGTGTAGTTTCCTTTTTGGACAAACTATTAACTGTGACGGCGGCGTCTTATTTTAAACAAGGAACATTACATTGAAACTTGCAACAATACAAAATGGTACACGAGACGGACAATTACTCGTTGTTTCTAAAGACTTAACTAAAGCAATCAAAGCTGCAGATATTGCGATTAACATGATGGATGCCATTGAGCGTTGGCATGAAGTCGAAGCGCCACTAAATACACTTTATCAACAATTGAACTCGGGGAGCGTCAAGGGTGAGTTTGCGTTTGACCAAACCGCTACCATGTCACCTTTTCCACGTAGTAACCAGTTTATTGATGCATCAGCATTTCTAAATCACGGTAATATTATGGAGGAAGCGTTTGATTTAGATATTGATAAAGATAATTCTATTCCTATTTTACTCCAGCGCCAAAGCGATGACTTTTTAGGCTCTCATCAAGATTATCCATTCCCATCTATTGATGATAATGCAGATTTTGAAGGTGAATTTGCTGTAGTTGTTGACGATACGCCTATGGGCTTATCAGAGAACGACGTGGAAAAACACATAAAATTAGTCATGATCATGAATGATGTTAGCATGCGTGCTCATTTATTTCGTGAATTAAGTGCTGGCTTTGGCTTTATTCAAGCTAAACCAGCGACTGTGTTTGGCCCTGTTGCGGTAACACCAGACGAATTAGGGGATGAGTGGCGTGATGGTCGAATTCATTTAGACATGTGCGTTGAACGTAATGGCGAATGGTTTGGTAACCCTAATGGTGGTCAGATGGACTTTAGTTTTGGTCATTTACTTTCACACTTAAGTTATAACCGCAACCTTAAAGCGGGCTGTATCTTAGGTACAGGCACGGTTTCAAACTCCAATTATAAAGAAGTTGGCTCTGCTTGTTTAGCAGAGCGTCGTGCACTTGAGCTCATAGAATTTGGTGAGTCTAAAAGCCCATTCTTACAAAATGGAGAATGCTTGAAGTTTGAGGTGTTTGATAAAGAAGGCCAGTCTATCTTTGGTAAAATAGAGCATAAGTTTGTACTCGCATAAGGCTTAACTAGGACGTAAGTGTTTTTTTGCTAAGACTTAAGCAAGGTATAATCTCTGAGTTAATTGAAAACACTGTTTAGTTGCAGGGCATGTTGACTTATCAATATGCCCTTTTTTATAGAGACGAATTAAGTGAGTGTGAAATATTAAACTTTTGACACTTAATCGGCCTTGTTTGTAGTCCCAAGCAAATGAGTATCAGTATCAAGCCAATCCATCCTAGTTGTGTAAAACGTTCCCCAATAAAGATCACGGCAAATAAAGTTGCCACGACTGGCTCAAGCAATGTTATTAACGTCGCTTGGCTGGCAGCGATGTGCTTCAAACTGTAGCCAAATAACAAGTAGCCCAAAAACATGGGTACAATCGCCATATATATAGCTACCGAGGCATTTGATGCACTTGAAAATAAATTATCGCCGGTAAAAGCTAGGGAAGGGAGTAATACCAAGGCTGCAAACCCAAATTGTGCCGCCATGGCTGATTGGGCTTGTATACCCTTCTCAATGAATTGCTTAGCTACCCATGAATAGCACGCGTAAGTTAAACCGGAAATAGCGCCTAATGCGATACCAATATTATGCAGGTACAGTGAGTTAGCAGGCGTATTCTCATGGCTTTTTCCCATGGCGAGCAGTGCTACACCCAAACTACCGATAATAAAACTTATAAGCCAACGGGCTGATATCTTTTGATTATTAAAAAAACGTTCAAGTATCACCACAAAGAATGGGGCGCTGGCAATAGATATAATTGTGCCTATAGCAATACCAGATAATGCCATTGACTTATAGAAAGCCAAGGGATAAATGGCAACACACATGCCGCCTAATATCAGTAGCGTACGGTGTTTAATTAAAAGCTCGTAATCAGCCATTATTTTCTATTTAGCGCCAAGTTCTCTATATAATAAGGAAGCCTGTTTATTTAAGTTTAGTGACGTTAAATCAACTAGACTTAATGAGCATTGAGTAAGTGCCTAACAATCAGTTTGAAGGCTTAAATAGCTTAAGCTTAATCGTTACAAGGGCAAGGTTACTTACTTTACTTACCCCATTCCTGTTAACTTTTTCAATGTGTTATATTGTTATTCCCATTAAAAAAGGGCACTTAACTAAGCGAGTTAAGTGCCCTATACGTTAGCAGTTGCTAACGAATCGTGGGGGAAGTTAGTTAACCAAAGATAACACAATGTTACCTTGATAATTTCCGGATTGAATTGCGGTAGGTTTACTGCCATCGATGCTAATCATTACTTGCTCACCATCAGCACCAACGATTTTACCATGAGCAACATTCAGTGCGGTTAGGTAACTTTCATCGGTTAGTTGCCATGTGGCGTTATCATCAACCGTTACTTCAAGTGTACTGAAGCTGTTGCTGAAATTACGGTTTTCAACATGGCCTAAGTAGTAATATTCATCAATAGTAAAATGAAGGTTTTGTTCACCTTTTTCATCGATATGGCGTGTTTCAGTTAATGAAATTGCGCCTGATAAATCAGTACCTGCAGACAGTGTAACAGTAAGTGGTACGGATGCTTGTCCGTAGTACCCCGTACCATTGTATAAGTTACCGGCGTATTCACCATTTGCAATGTTTACAGCGACAGTATTTGGTTTTCTTGGCTTCATCATCGGTGCATCAATAGGAAGGCCGTCTGGTCCTACTACATTAGATGCCTCACCTTCTGCGCCCGGAGGAGGGCCCATTGGCATATCTACCTTAGCACCGCCTTTAGGTGAAATATTACCATTTTCTGACGGCCAACCGGCTTGTTCATTAAATTCCGTATTGAAAGCCATAACGCTGCCACCAACAATGCGGTCATCATTGTCAATCATTTGCAAAATAACACCATTAGCGGGTGATAACTGCGCACTGTCAATATTAATTTCTACCGCACCACTTTTATATAGGTAGGTTGCACTTTGCGTGTTCACTTGCGTGCCATCTAAGATATTTAATTTAGCATCGCCATGTGACATAAAGCCAAATACTGAATCGATTCTTGATGGTTGGCCTTGACCTTTAACGGTTTCAATAATGTCACCGTCAGCACTTTTAAGTGCTATATCACCTTTAGATGAAGCAAAGGTTGCTTCACCGCCAGTGAAGATAGTGGCATAAGTCGTGCCGCTGATAGTTGCGCCGTAGAAGTCTTGCTTAGCTCCACCTATGGCGTAGGTAGCATAACCTGTTCCGTATTTTTCGCCTCCGTCAAAGTTACCTGAAGTCATACCACCCTCAGCTTCAGTGAGGATTCTCATATGACTATCAACCACGTTCATTTGTGGGTCAACACAACCATCGGTTGATAATACCGCCCAACTTGCGGCAGTAACGGTCGAATTAACCACTGACAAGGTTGCTTTTTCACCTAACATGTTAGCTGAGCGTACGCCTCCTTGAATACCTAAAACCCAAGGTGGTGACACCATTTTAGTGACATTGGCACTGTTAACATACTCGTCATACGTTTCTGTTAAGGGATTGGCTCCTAATGTAACAATGTTAGAATCTTTGACGGTCATGCTGGCATGTTCATCGACAATAAAGGCAGCACGAATAAAACCTTCGGTGTTTATGTTCATGTTCTCAACGTTAACGTGAGCATAATCAGATGCAACGATCATTGCGCCTAAGCCTGAGAAATCAGATACTGTAGGACCGCTACCATCGCCATTATCCGTTGAGTCAATTTTCCCATTTATATTTAACTGAGTGGCTTTACCACTAGCAATAACGGCCGAATAACCTAAACCATTGGCTTGCATATTTACATCAAGATCGCTTACTTGGCTGTCTTGCTCTGCGAGCAATGAGTTCTTGGCGATAATTTGACCATCTTTAACATAATAACCAACTTTATATTGATCATCACCTCGTTGATTAAAGCTAGTCGCTTGTCCTGTGTAGGTTGGTGTTAATAATACTGACTGATTATTGCTAACTACTGTATTCGGTGCAACATTGGCAGCAATCGCCTTATTAACTGTTAATGATTGTGAAGCGCCAGTATCATTGCTGGTGCCGTTACAAGCGGACAGTGATAAGGCCGTAAATAGCGCTAATGCAATAGCACTATGTTTGGGTGAATATAATTTCATAAGGAGTCCTTTTGGTACTTTAAAATATAATTTACTTGCTATAAAGCGTTTAAATTGAGTTGATTAAGATTTTTTTATGGGAGTTAACACAATGTCACCGTGATAAGCACCAGGTTTTATCGCTGTTCTTTTACCATCAATGGT
>Ga0105356_10002328_pt1 | contig 18974 bp, 14 predicted proteins | sample GOMGulsemesocosm_3_FD_83502 | JGI IMG/M metagenome (GOLD analysis project Ga0105356, IMG submission 83502) | Methane-oxidizing microbial communities from mesocosms in the Gulf of Mexico - GOM9D Gulf of Mexico | ecosystem: Environmental > Aquatic > Marine > Cold seeps | place: Gulf of Mexico... | reverse complement strand
GCGACCATACTAAAGGATCGATTAGATAATGAAACAATTGAAAGTTATGCAGGATCATACAGAACAGCATTTAGATAAATTGGCTAAAAAAGTGATGCAATCAACTGCATTAGAAACGCCATCTTTAGATTTTACAGCGCATTTAATGGACAAAGTCCAAGGGATATCTATTAGTGATATTACCGAATATAAACCATTAATTTCAAAAACAGCGTGGTTTGTAATTGCTATATTAATTATAGGATGCTTGTCTTATGGATTGTTTGGAGGATTAGAAGGATTAGGATGGTTTGATAAAATTGATCTAGCTGCGATTTCGAATAATAAAATTACGGATGCTATTTCAGGGATTACCATTTCTAAAACATTAATGTATGCTATCGGTATGTGTGGCTTGGTGTTTTTTATTCAAATACCAATAATGAAACATTTTTTGGATAAGCGTTTGGAATATTAATCTTTATAATACCAAAATGGGATTGTTGATACATTCCCATTTAGGGTATCTCCTTTTCTAATTCGCAAACGATTTACCTTTAAGAGGTGCTTGCCATCTGCAAGTGCTTTTGTACTCACATAAGTTTCAAAGCCGAATTTCCCATTAACACTGTTTGCTAAAATAAAATCAGAAGCATAGGTTGTACTATCTATTTTTATAGAATATACCTCGTTAAATGTTTTTAAATAGAGACGCCTTAAACTATCTTTTTTACGGCCCGACTGAAAATTGTTACCATTAAAAATGTCTGAAGACAGTCCGCGGTTATCTTTTTCTGGCTTTAAATCTGAATTAAAACTAAACATTCGATCTTCAATATTTTCAGAGTATAACACAAATACCTTCACATAATTATCTGTGATGACCTTGGATTGAATGGCCACATCATCAATAAATCCTTTATCTGAATTTAATAAATTTTCATAGTTACTATTGTTGGCAACAAAATCATTAGTGCCCATGTTTCTGTGTAAATAGTTCGAGGTGTTGTATTTGAGAAAAGCGATTAGGGTGATTAAAATATAAAAAGGTACTAACGCTAAACTAAGTCGTTTTCCGAATTTATTATCTAAAAAATTATATACTAGTGGACGGTACAGAAAAGACAAGGTAATAAAACTAAATACCCAGTATACTGGGAAATAAAATTTAGAAATCCATTTTTTCTTCTTGAGAAATCCGAGTGTGATGAAATCTAACAAGGTGAAAAACATGCCAAAAACGATAAATACGATTAGGGTTATGCCAACCCCATGTGAGAGCCAATCAGGTAAATTGTCATTGCCGATTAATTGGGCAGCAATTAAAGTAATTATTAGGAGTGTAAAGGTTATTGCTAATACATAGAATATGAGCAAAAAAGACACTGCAAAAATGACACTGCAATAATTCTCTAGGGTGCCAATATATTTATCAAAAGAACCAACTCTCTTTTTTAAGTATTTAGTGAATTTCGGACTGTAGTTTAGACTGTCATAATCAATATCACCAGACACATAGCGTAAGCCTAGTGCGCCAATCCACAAGCCTCTTAATAATACATGTAATAATAGATTGAAAATTAATATTGAGCAGGAAATTAGTGCAACTAAATAAATAACAAAACTATAAATTTGATTACTGTTTTCTGATTCATTAACACTGTCCTGAATAAAAGGGAATGCCGTAATTAATCCAAAAATAGCGAAACCCGAAATAAGAAGTTCTAACTGCCAGCTTTCTTCCTGTAATTTTTGAAGTAACTTTTTAAATTCTGGTTTGGTATAGTCGTTATTCATCTATTCAATTTATTTGCTAGAAAGGTAGTAACTTTTAAATACAATATAAAAAGTTACTTTTGATTTGATAAAAATGAAACCCTTAACTTTTTTACTCGTTATTAATACAAGAAACGCTAACCAAAATACATGCAGAACAATATTGACAAGCTTATAAAGGGATGCCTAATTGGTGATCAAAAAGCACAAATGCATCTTTATGACAGCTATTGTAATGCCATGTTTAGAATTGCTTGTCGCTATTTGCAAGATGAAGAAGACGCCAAAGATGCCATGCAGGAAGGTTTTATTAAGGCTTTTGCCAATATTGGAAACTATAAGAATGACTTTAGTTTTGGAGCTTGGTTAAAACGGATCATTATTAATCAATGCATAGATGTTTTGAAAAAGAGGAAAATGGTGTTTGCGGCTATTGACTCTGAAAGTTTGCATATGATTGATGATGAAGATTGGGCTGTAGATGTGTCTATAACCAAAGCTCAAATAATTAAGGCCATAGAGCAATTGGCCGAGAAATACATTCTGGTTCTAAAATTATATTTACTCGAAGGCTATGATCATGAAGAGATCTCACAAATATTGAGCATTCCTATTAAAACATCACGAACACATTTAAGACGAGGGCGATTGCAATTGAAAGAATTATTAAAAGAAAAGCATTATGAAGCAGGATATTAGAGCGCTACTAAAAGATTTTGAGCTAAGTAAAAAAGAATTACCAGCAGCACACCGAACTGAGTTTTTAGATAAACTCCAGGCCTCAAATAAGCCTAAGGGCAAAGCCAATAATTTTAATATTGTCTTTAGGATTGCCGCATCTGTCGCGCTGTTTGTAGCTATAGGCTATTTAGCTTTAAATAGTCTTAACCCCACAGATCCTGTAATTGTTGAAAGTACTATAGAGCTCCAGCTTAAAGGTATTGAATCCCAATATTTGGAGCATATCGATATCGAATGGCAAAACTTTATAGCGCTCGCCACGGATGAAAAACTAGTCAAACGCTATGAAGAAAAACTTAGTGAATTGGATACTGATTATCAGGAAATAAGCAAGGTGTTTAGGCAAAATAAAAATAATATAATCTTTATTGAAGCACTAGTGGAGAATCTAAAAACCCGACTTCAATTATTAAGAGATATTCAAGAACACATCAATTTATTAAATCAAAAAAGCGAACAACATGAAACTATTATTCTTTAAAACTTCCATATTGATGCTCATCACATCAATATCCACCAATGCACAAGTTGAGCATATTTATTCTAATTCTTTCGAGGTTAATGCACATACCATTGCTACGCTTAACTTGAAAAACGTCGTTGCTGATATAAAAGTGTCAACAGATGATAAAATACATTTCGACTATAGTATTGAATTTAGAAATTTTAATCAAAAGGAAATTGATTCCTTATTAGAAGGGATTGAAGTTACTGCCACAATGAAAGCCAATAGGCTAACCTTAAGCGCATTGAGCTCAACGATGTTGGGGTTAACGGTATATCATATTGATACCCCATTGGCTCTCACTAATGTCTCTGACTTCTTATTAATAAAGAAGGATAAAAATAAAGAGGAAAAGGTATCGCGTGTCTCTAAAGATTCTATACTGAGGTCTATTGGTAAAGTTTATAATGCAGAAACGGCATTTAATAAACTGAGGGTGTTGGATGAGAATGGAGAAGAAAAGCCATTGGATATAAAAAGTTTAAGAATGCATAAAAGCCGATTTACAATAAAAGTCCCAGATTATGTAATGCTAAAAATTAAGGGTAATGAGGCTCAAATTAAAATGGAAGATGAAATGATAAATGAATTATCCATGGATTTAGATAGAGGTTTATTTCAAGCATTGTCTTTATCTAACAGAAATAATAAAATTAAGGTGAACTATATAAGACATTTTAAGGTGGCGTCGATAGAAGGGGGTGATTATACTATAACTAATGTTAAAAAGGCGCTCATTGGAAGTATCAATGGTACAAGAATACATTCGGAGTTTTCAAAAATTGAAATTGGTGAGATTCAGGAGGATAATATTATAACTGATTTTAATAGTGAGTTTTGGATCTATAATTGGACGCCAAACTTTAAGCGATTTAATATGTATTCAGAATACTCCAAGATCAATTTGTTTTATCCAGAATCTAAATATAGTCTTTCGACATTTGGATTGAATACCAAGCATCATCTCCTTGGTGCAGTAGGAATAATTGGGCCGAGCAAATCAGGAGATAAGACAAAAATGCTGATTATTGGAGACCAAAAAACAGCCCAAAATAAAATTGATATGGATATCAGTCATGGGGTGATTCGGTTGGATAAGGAAGTGATTTCTGTGCCTAGAAATTAATTGTGTTCAGGCTATAATTAAAATAAAAGCCCATGTCAATTAGCAATGGGCTTTTTATTGTTTATCTCTTTTGGCATTCTGATTTTGATAATTAGAGACGATAGGATTGTAATCAGCCCTATCAATAAAACGGCATATTCAATACCAAAAAGATCTGCAGTAATCCCTGAGATTATCGCTCCAAAGGCATATCCTAAATCTCTCCAAAGTCTAAAAGTTCCAATGCTTTCAGCCCGTTGTTTTGGTGCAGTAGCCTCGGCTATAGCAGCCAAAAACGTGGGGTATACAATGGCGGTTCCAATACCCAATAGGCCGGATATTAAAGCCAATTGGTAAAATTCAGAACTATAAGGAATACAAAGTATGGCAATCCCTTGTAGTAGCATACCCCAAAAAAGCATTGCTTTTTTGGAATAGATATCAGACATTTTTCCTGTAACCAATTGTCCCAAGCCCCATACGGTTGGATAGATTGCTGCAATGATGCCTATGTTTTCTGAATTGTAATTTAAGCTGATTAAAACCATTGGTAATAGCCCCCAAATCATACCGTCATTTAGGTTGTTTACAAGTCCGGCTTGAGTGATAGAACTCAGGGTTTTGTTTTTAAATGAGGTTTCAATAAATACATTAGTGAGTGATTCGGTTTTACTTGTGGCACTTTCTTTATCCATAAAGACTCGCGTGTCTTTTACAAATAGGATGCTGGCAACTAATCCAATTATTGAAATCCCGATGCCTAAATAAAAGGGATATGGAGTCACGCCATAGGCTTCCGCAATTAAACCGGTAAAAAAAGCAACCAAGCCAATGGCAAAATAACCCGCAAATTCATTAAGTCCCATGGCAAGGCCTCTATTTTTTTCGCCAACCAAATCTATTTTCATTACGATGGTACTGCTCCAAGTAAAACCCTGACTGATACCTAATAAAACATTAGCGAAAATAACCCAGTTCCAATGCGTTGCGTGAATTAAAATATAAGGAATAGGAAGGGCCAAAATCCAACCAAAAATCAATAGATTTTTTCGTCCATAGCGATTTGCTAAACGCCCAGTAAAATAATTAGCCAATGCTTTAGTAATTCCAAATGCCGTAATAAATGATAAAATTGCAGATTTTGAGGCAATACCAAATTCAATCTCGGCGAATTTTGGAAAGATACTGCGTTCTAAGCCCACCATACCGCCAACGAAGGCATTTACAATGATTAAAATTACAAACTGTTTCCAGTTTTCTTTAAGACCAAGTTTTACGGAATTAGACATCTTAATGGATATTCGTTACAGGTTTACCTCTCCAAAATTCAGGGGTATCGAGCCCTAATAAATTCGCAATTGTAGCTGCGGTGTCATAGGTGACAATACTGCTTTTGAGTGCTCTGTTTGCCGCGATGCCTTTCCCGTAAATAATCCATGGAATTTCAACTTCTAGCAAGCTCTTACCACCATGTCCTTTTTCAATGCCACCATGATCTGATGAGAAAATAATAATACTGTCATCCATCATTTTTTCTTTTTTGAGGTGCTTAATGATTTTCCCTACCAGGCTATCTATTTTTTCTACAGCAGCGTAATATTCTGGGGTGTCGTGCCCGATATTATGACCAGCACCATCAGGTTCGTCCATATGAATAAATGTAAATACAGGTTTTTCTTTGCTAATAAAATCAAGTGCTTTATCTACGGTTGCTTCATCTGATGCTCCATTATAATCAAGATCGACAAGGCTCTTTTCAAATAAATAGCCTATGCCACCCCAAGAATAAGCGACGCCCTTTTTTGCATTGGGCATTTGTGCGTCTATAACACTAAAAATAGAAGGGTAGATGCTATCTGTTCCAATAATTCGCGATGGTACTTCTGGGGTTTTACTACCCCATTCGGTATAGCCATGAAGCTCGGGTCCAGAGCCCATGATCATTGAGGCCCAATTTACTGCGCTCGATGATGGAAGAACAGCACGTGCTTGAAGCGAGGAGCTTCCTTTAGCCATCATTTGTCTGATATTTGGAATCTTGGCTTTATCATTAAAAGCATAGGCACCAAAACCATCAGATCCAATCAAAATGATATGTTTTGCACTTGGTGTTTTTGTATCGTCAGTTTGTATTTTTGAACAGCTACTAATACTTAATAAAAGGAGTAATGCTATCGTAAATTGTAATTTCATAGGGCCTGTTGGTTATTTTAGTTTTGAATATGTTTAACTCAGTTTAAGATGTCTTTTTAGTTTGTCTCTTTTTCGCTGAGGTAAGGCCTCATTAGTGATTGCTAAAGCAATAAGGTCTTGGTCTTTATCTTTAGAAAAAAGTAAATTAAAGAACTGTGCTATAGAAAGACTATTTGTAGCGCGTTCCACCAATTGGAATTGATCATTCACTTGTACATGACCTTCTTCGAGGACTCTGGTATAGGTTCCTGGACGTCCATGGTCAATAAATTGCTTTAAAACATCTTGAGATCCCATTTTTGCGCTGAAGGTAGAACAGGGCTCTCTGGGCTGTGTTACCTGAATTAATGCCGATCCAACTTTGTAAATATCCCCAATAATTAATTGTGTTTCGTCCAATCCTTTTACGGTTAGATTTTCACCTAACATTCCCCAATTCCAGCTTAAATTAGGATATAAATGTTCCCAATAAGGATAATGATCAGCAGAAAATAAATAGCAGGCTTTAAATTCACCGCCATGTACTTTTCTGTTGGATATTTCATCGCCTTTAACCTGTTCCTTCTCTAAATATATAGGCTGATTGGTTGGTGTTTTAAAAATACCAGTGACCACTTCTTTTCCATTGAGGGAAATGGTTCTTGGTTTGGCCACATTAGTTGAAATTATTTTCATGGAATAAAAGTAGAAAAAAAAGACCAACTACTAATAGGGTTCGCTCAATTTAATCCCTGTAAATAATAAATTGTTATAGAACTGAAAATTCCCTAAAGCGCCGAGAAACGGTGCTTAGGGAATCGTTTTTGTTTTAAAACTCCTTCAGAATATGAATAGGTGTATGTCTCTAGTTTTTAATACTAAATTCTGAGATGATTGTTTCTGCAATTTTTCTAGTGGCTTTTGTTGGAGAATTACAGTCGCAATTTGTTAATACCACAACATAAATATCTTCACTTGGTATATAAACGCCCATGCTTTTAAAGCCTGGAATAGCTCCGCCATGTTCGTAAGTTGTCACATCACTAATACTTTTTATATTCCATCCATAACCGTAATTAATAGATGCGCCATCATCGAGCCTGTGGTTTGTAAAGACGCTATTTTTTGATTCTTGGCTAATTAATGTATTGTTTTTTATGGCTTGTTGCCATTTTAATAGGTCATCAACAGTTGACATTAATGATCCGGCGGCGTATGGCAATGTCAAACTGAGATAGCTCGCATTAAAAAAGCTTTGTTTTTTGGAGCTATATCCCGAAGCTCTATGGCTTATGATTTTCGAAAAGCTCCCGTAATATGAAGATGACATTTTTAAAGGTTGAAAGATATGGTCTTCTATAAATTCGGCATAGGATTGATTAGAAACCAATTCAATGATATGACCTAAAATGAAATATCCTGAATTATTGTATTTATAGTCTGACCCCGAATTGAAATCAGGGGTTTCATTTTTAAAAAAATTAATGAGTTCTATCGGTGATAAATCGTTTTTAGTGCGTTCGTAAAATGCCTTTATAGAGGTATAACTTTTTATTCCAGAAGTGTGTGTTAGCAAATTATGAATTGTGATTTTTTGTCCCTGGGTTGGATAGTCTGGAATGTATGTTGTAATCTCATCATCTAGATTTAGTTTCCCTTGTTCCTGAAGTATTATTATGGAAATGGCAGTAAACTGTTTGGTCATTGAACCAATTTTAAACACGTTATTTGTTGCCATTGGAATTTCCAATTCCAGATTTGCTTTTCCAAAAGCTTTTTTATAAATAATTTCGCCGTTTTTTGAGACTAGTGCAACAGCTCCAGGTGTATCGGACTTGTATTTAGATTGGAGGATGCTATCAATTTTGGTTTCTAATTGTCCTTGAGCTTGACCTGTACTTAAAAAAAGCAAACCGATAAAGATGAGCCTTAATGTTCTTTGAATGATGAATTTCATGTTAAATGTTTTGTGTTTTAGTTAAGACGATGTAGGTCGAATATGGGTTACACAAAACATTTAATTTTGGCCGTAGGCTATCAATTTAGGTGTTTTTAGTTGTGCTATTCATTCTTGAGAATATCACTGACAGCCTGTTGGTAAGCTTTAGGATTATTGGCTTTTTTTATTTTTTTAAATGTTTTTTGGGGATTTGAAAAGGCCGTTGCAAAGTATTCCCAGAAGCCTTGCATTTTCATTTTAATAGGTGTCGGCCCTGATAAAAAAGCATCGTATTCCTGGTAAATAGTATCGTGAAATTCTCTAAAAATCTCCCATCTGTTTTTAGGGTATTCTAAGCTGTTGTTTTTTATCATACTCGGAAGAAAGGGATCGGCAATGAGTCCCCGGCCTATCATCCAATGGTCTATGGAGGGAAACCGATCTTGCATTTCTTTAAATTTAGTGACCGTCGTAATATCACCATTGTAATAGAGCTTATGATTTGTATTTTCAATACAACGTTGAAAGGCCTCTAAATTTACGCCGCCTTTGTACAGCTGTTTGCCTATACGTGCATGTATGGCAATATTTTTTAATGGATATTTATCTAAAATCGGAAAGGTATTGAGGATTTCTTCAGGGTTTTCATACCCCATTCTCATTTTCATAGATACCAGAACGTCTGTTTCTTGGTGGACACGATTTAAGATATGATCAATTTTTTCAGGATCACAGATAAGTCCAGAACCCATACCGCGTTTAGTTACCATAGGATAAGGGCAGCCGAGGTTCCAATTGAGTTCTTTATAACCTAATTGTTGAATGTATTTAACAACAAATAGAAATTCATCGGCAGCATTGGTCATTATTTGCGGAATCACCTCGAGCTCGGTATTATGTTCAGGAAGTAGATCGCGTTGGTAGGAGTTTTTGATCTTTAGCTTACCATCTAATCGAATGTATGGCGCATAGAAGGTGTCAATACCTCCAAAATATTTATGAAAAGCATTGCGAAACCTAAAATCGGTAAAGCCTTGTAATGGCGATGAAAGTAATGTGATGCTCATGCAATTTTTAGTTGGGCAAATATAGTCTAAAAGAGGGGAGTTGAACGCATTTAATTATGGTGGATAAAAAAACCACTCTGTTTTCACAAAGTGGTTTCGGCTCTCCATTTTTTCTGATGTTGTCAAGGCTTTGTTATTTCGGATTTAAAACGGTTTGGTTTACAGTTACCGTCTTAATTTTTTCCAGTGAGAAATAGACAGGAAAGTATTGGTCTTTGGCCCAGGGTTCAAAGAGATTGCTGTAAAAAGGACTGTCGGGATTTCCAGATTGTCCTGGGCCATTGGTTCCAATAGCACTATCCCAATCACCTGTATTTACTATCATTCTGAAGGATGCACCACTTGATTGTCTGTTGTTACCTCCAGTTGAGCCTGGAGTATATGCATTTCCACCTCGAGGTAAAGGCCCGAGATTTAATTTGCTTTTTAAATCAGGATTTACACTATTTCCTAAGGCGTGTTCCATATAGGTGTGCTTGAATTTCTCTTGACCATATTGCCAATTATCTATGTTTTCGCCTAGCATCTCTTCTAAGTTTTTAATGGCCTTATTAAAAGCTTCAGCTAGAAAATCATCTCTACCTTTTATGGGGTTTTCTCCAAATTTGTTATCGGGATTGCTAATCCAGTCTATTATTTTCTTCATCTGAAGACTTGAAATAAGACTTTTAGCTTCAGCTGGGATAAATTTATCTGTAGCGAGTTGTTTAATTTGATTTTCCCAAGCGACATAGATACTGGATTCAATGGAATTTGAGATTAATTTAAAATCCCATCCTTTGAGTTTATTATGAGCTTCTGCAGATTTACCGGTAAAAGAGATTTTAGATATTAATGGCAGTAATATTCTGGCAGGAATAGACAGATAGTCTACCTGTAAGGCTTTCATATGTTCCATAGTCAATTTTTGCCCGGAGCTAAGGACTTCATTTACGCGATCACCGCGATATGGATCTGACCAAGAAAAACCAATAGCATCCCAATGTTTATAGGTACTAGGGGTTACATTTTGATTTGCCGTTGCTATAAATCCTTTTGAAGGATTGTAAGCATTCGGTTTTTCGATGATAGGTAAATAGCCATCCCATTCATAGCGTCCATCTCCAGGTACAGGAACTAAACCACTAAAGTTTTTACGAATGGGAGCAATCCCAACCGCTTGCCATCCAATATTCCCTTTTTTGTCTGCCCAAATCATGTTTTCACCAGGAATGTGACTATAATTACATGCGGCTTTAAACTCTTTCCAGGTTTTCGCTTGATCCATACGTAATGAGGCCAAATACGGAGATCCACCAGGTTCTAACCAAGCACAACGTACCGCATAAGCTTTTAAGTTTTCTTTATCTACATAGGTAACGGGGCCATGTTGGGTGTATAGTAGTTTGGCAGTAACATCATTTTTGCCTTTTACTTTAATGGTTTCTGAAATGCTATCCATGTCTACCCATGATCCCTTGTAGTTGTATTGATTTAAATTATCAGGGTTTAAATCATACACATACAAATCTTCACCATCGGTTCTAAAAACGGTAAGTCCCCAGGTGCCATACTCATTATGACCAATGGAAATCCCTGGTATTTCTGGTTCACCTCCGCCGATAACATTCCATCCAGGAGCTACTAAATGTACCATATAGCGCAGTGATGGTACAGCAATTGTTCGGTGAGGGTCGTTTGCCATATAAGTATTACCATCTTGCATTAAGTCTCCACTCACAACCCAATTATTACTTCCTATAGCAAGGGAATCATTTTTGCCTTCGTTTAAATGAACTAAAGTATTCGCCTGCGTGGTATTTTTGTATTGCGTGACGATATCGTTGCTTTGAAATTTCACTGGTTTTCGATAGGCATTATATAATTCCAAGATATCATCAAATAGCAATTCTTTATTAATGATTGGATCCATTTCAATATCGGGGTCTTTGGGGTGAAACCATGATAGTTCCTTAACTTTTTCAACGCCTAGTTTTGATACCGCTCGTCCAATTTGCAATTCAGTGCCGATATTTCCTAAAAGACCTTGGTGTCTAGAAATTACAACGTCTGGCGTCCATTTTTTTGGAAGGATATTTAATAATCTAAATTCTATGGGAAGGAGTTCTGGGGTTTTTAAAATGGTTTCAATATAGGCGTTGACTCCATTTGTATAGGCTGTAATAATTTCTTTTCCATCCTCATGATAGTGATCCATTTCGGTGTTTAAATCCCCACGATATTTAAATAATCGCGTACCGATATCTCTTTTTAATTCACGTTCACCTAGGATTTCAGCGACAGTTCCTGAGGCCTGACGTCTCCAAATTTCAAATTGAAAAAGGCGATCTTTTGCTGCAGCATAACCCTGAGAGAAAAATAAATCCTGTTGATTCTTGGCATATATATGATTAATCCCCCAGGAATCTCTGAGGATTTCAACAGGCTCTTGAAGACCATTGATAGAAAGTTGTGTTGTTTTAGGAGTATCACAAGAAAATAGATTGAAACCAATACATAAGATGATCAAAATTTTCATTGATTTTGGTTGGAAAAAGCAAGATGTTTTTGTCATAGTATTATAGATTTTTAGCCACTACAGAAGTTGTTATTTTTCAGTGAGTTGTGAGACTAAGTTAGTTGTTTTATTTGAATCTTGAGCAAATAAAAAAACCACTCTGTTTTCACAAAGTGGTTTAATATTTAATTTGCAACTCCTGCCTGTGCAGGAAGCTGTTATTTTATCATCTCGTAGCTACGTTTGATGAAGTTTGTTAACTCTTCACCTTTTAATAGTCCTTGAGATAGTCGTGCTAAATCTAAACTTTGATTGATCAAACGCTCCTGTTTCTTCTTGGTTTTGGTATTTAATATTTCACCTACCAGTTCTGAGTTTGTATTTACAACTAGGTTATAAGTCTCAGGCATGTTTCCAAACATTTGCATTCCACCGCCACCGGTTTGTTGCATTTCTTTCATACGGCGCATAAACTCAGGCTGCGTGATCATGAAAGGAGAGGCATCGCTGTCCATAGTTTCTAACTGTACAGTAAATTTTTCAGCAGGGATAATCTCCTTTAATAAGCTGTCTAATCCTGTTTTCTCTTCCTCTGTTAATTTAGAGATTTTGGTATCCTCTTTCTTAATTAAATTATCGACATGGTCAGAATCTACACGTACAAAAGAAATATTTTCTTTTGTAGTTTCTAACTTTTGGATGAGGTGAGATACAATTGGAGAATCTAATAATAACACTTCGTAACCTTTAGCTTTTGCAGCTTCAATATATGAATGTTGCTCATCTTTATTAGAAGCATAAAGAATTACTAATTTGTCGTCTTTATCCGTCTGATTTGCTTTGATTTTATTGAAAAGCTCATCGTAAGTATAATAGCTATTATCTACAGTTGGAAATAATGCAAATTTGTCTGCTTTTTCAAAGAATTTGTCTTCTGAAAGCATTCCGTATTCGATCACAATTTTAATGTCATTCCATTTCGCTTCAAAATCCTCACGATTATCATTAAATAACGACTTTAATTTATCAGCAACCTTACGTGATATATAAGAAGATATCTTTTTTACAGCACCATCAGCTTGCAAATAACTTCGGGATACGTTTAATGGAATATCTGGAGAATCAATGACACCACGAAGCATCGTCAAAAACTCTGGAACAATACCTTCAACGTTATCTGTTACAAAAACTTGATTTTGGTATAACTGAATTTTATCCTTTTGCATGCTTAAATCATTGGTCATCTTTGGGAAATACAAGATTCCAGTTAAGTTAAATGGATAATCAACATTTAAGTGGATGTTGAATAAAGGATCTTCCATTTGCATGGGATACAATTCTCTGTAAAATCCTTTATAATCTTCAGCTTCTAATTCTGAGGGCTGTTTTGTCCATGCAGGATTAGGGTTATTAATAATATTGTCTACAGCAATTTTTTGCTGAGGCTCGGTTGTTTCTTTGCCATCTTCGTCCGTGGTCGTTTCTGGTGTGTGCTCAGGATCATTAACGTCCTTGGTTCCAAATTTAATTGGAATAGGCATGAATTTATTGTACTTAGAAAGAAGCTCACTAATTCTATTGTCTTCTAAAAACTCTGTAGAATCTTCAGCAATATGAAGGATGATTTCTGTTCCTCTATCTGTTTTATCTGATGCTTCTAAAGTGAACTCAGGAGAACCATCACAAATCCAATGTGCAGCAGGTCCTTCCTTGTGCGATTTGGTGATGATCTCAACTTTTTCAGCAACCATAAATGCAGAGTAAAACCCAAGACCAAAATGTCCGATGATACCTGAATCTTTAGCAGAATCTTTATATTTATCTAGAAATTCTTCAGCTCCAGAAAAAGCCACTTGATTGATGTATTTTTCAACTTCATCAGCTGTCATCCCTAATCCTTGATCAATGATATGTAGTTTGCTATTATCCTTGTCAATTTTCACCTCAATTTGAGGATTGCCATATTCTACTTTTGAATCACCAATATTAGAAAGGTGTTTTAGTTTTAAAGTAGCATCCGTTGCATTACTAATAAGTTCACGTAAAAAGATTTCGTGATCAGAGTATAGGAATTTTTTAATCAGAGGAAAAATGTTTTCTACCGATACATTAATATTTCCTTTTGTCATGATATGTTTGTTTTATGTTATTCAATTATTATGAAATGCATTAGGCAACAAAAATGCCAATCATTTGTTTGTGACAAGTTGGCATAAAAAAGCCATCCTTTTTATGGAATGGCTTTTTTATCATAACTAATGGTTCTTAATCTTTTAAAGAGGTGTCAGGGGTATTTACTGTAGGTCTGTTTTTTACATGTTTTTCTAACCATTGGTCTTGTTCCCATAGCAAGTGTAATACAGATTCTCTAGCTCTATAACCATGACTCTCTTTTGGAAGCATAACGAGTCTAACGGGTGCTCCTAATCCTTTTAAGGCATTGAAATAACGTTCGCTTTGTAGAGGGTAAGTTCCAGAATTATTATCGGCTTCCCCATGAATAAGCAATAGTGGTGTTTTCATCTTATCGGCATGCATAAAAGGCGACATGGCATTGTATACTTCTGGAGCCTCCCAATAACTCCGCTCTTCACTTTGAAATCCAAAAGGTGTAAGTGTTCTGTTATACGCACCACTTCGTGCAATGCCTGCAGCAAATAGTTTAGAATGTGCCAATAAATTTGCCACCATAAATGCGCCATAAGAATGCCCTCCAACGGCAACTTTATTTCTGTCTATAAGGCCGAGCTTATCGACCGCATCAATGGCTGCCTTGGCATTTGCCACAAGTTGAGTTCTAAAAGAATCATTTGGTTGCTCTGTGCCCTCACCAACGATAGGGAAAGAGGCGTTGTTTAAAACAACATAGCCTCGTGTAACCCAGTAAATTGGGGAGCCATATGAAGGATATGTAAATCGATTCGAATTAGAGGTGCTTTGTCCTGCACTACTTTTATCTTTATATTCTCTAGGGTAAGCCCACATCACCATGGGATACTTTTTGCCTTTTTCGTAATTCGTAGGCAGTAGTAGAGTGCCTGATAAATCTAATCCATCCTCACGTTTATAATTAATGATTTCTTTGTGAACATTTTGAATACTCTTAAAAGGGTTTTCGAATTGAGTCAATGGAACCAGTCCTTTTTTGTTTTTTATATTCCTAATAAAATAGTTGGGATATTCATTTTTTGATTCAAGTCTAACCAAAACTTCACCTTTTCTAACATCTAAAATATCTGTAATGTTTTCTAGCTTATCGGTTAAAGTAGAATGATATAAACGCTTCGTATCTTTTGAGGATAAGTTGATCTCATCTATAAAAGGAAATTTTCCTTCCTTACTATATCCTGCACCTATGAGATAGGCTTTGTTTTTATTTAATTCGAGGGTATATCGACCCAATTCATTTTTTTTGGTAACGAAGTAGCCTGGGTCACTATAACGATCTTGATAGTTTCTATCCCATATTGTGACCGGCGCTTTTTTATTGTCAGAGGGGTTAAATACATAAGTTTTAGTATTTCTCGTATTCCACCAATAATCGACAGCAATCGCTGTTTTATCATTACCCCAGGTAATATTATTAAATCGTTGAACCGTTTTTAATAATGATTTTGGGTTTCCTGAAAAAGGCGCTTCAAGCTCAAAGATTTCATCTCTAAAAGCGACATCGATGGCAGGGTCTCCCCCGTCTAGTGCTTCACACCAATATAAGGTAGCTGGCTTATCTGCACGCCAAGACAGGTTTCTTTTGCCTGGTCTAGCAGCCATAAACCCCTTGGGTAAATCTTCTATTAAAGGTACTTTTAAAACCTCACTAATCAAGTCTCCTTTAGTGTTATAGATGCTTGTTTTTGACGGGAATCGTCTATAGGTTACCAAATATGAAAACGGTCTTTCTATGGTGGTTACTAATATATAATTACCATCTGGAGAAAATGAGAGACCTCTATACATGTCACTTTTTTTCCATTGGGTTTTAGTACCGTCAATTGAAATTTTATATAATTCAGACAATACTAATTGTTCGAAATTATGTTCGTCATTTTTATTTTTTAATAAATCCTGGTAGGTTCTGTTTTGTGCTTTTTTGCCAGCTTCACTTACCGAAATAGTAGGGCCAGTAGGAATGGCGCTTTTGGTATCTATTAAGGCTTTGGTGTTTTTTGATAAGGTTTTAACGAGTAAAGACTGGTTGTCTTTGAACCATGAAAATGGTCTGCCTGTATTTGCATTTAAATTTGCATCTGTTATCTTTTTAACGCTTGCTGTAGCGATATTTAAAATCCAGAGTTCTACACCATGAGCTGTAGTGTTGGTAAAGGCAGCTTGTTTTTCATCAGGAGAAAAACTGAAATAGGCATAGCGTCCATCTTCTGGAAGCCCTGTAACATTAATATTTTTTTCGTTTCTTCCATTTCTAAGTTTAATGTCGGTATAATAGTTTTGTCTGCTTCCAATATTTGTTTTTGGATTGATTCTCAGCCCTCCTAAGCGCATTTCGGTTTCAGAGAGTTCTGCGATGCTTTTAAAATTACTTCTATAAAGAAAGATGAGCGTTTCCCTTTTACTGTCCATTCGTATTGAAGGAGCTAAGGGAGCATCCGCTAATTCTAAAATTTCTGATGGAGGTAATTGATACCCTTGGTTTTCTTGAGCATAGAGACCCGCTCCTAGGCATAAAAAAAGAAATAAAAATGTTTTTTTCATTGTGAAAAGAATTAATTAATAGCTTTAAATTTAAGAATTAAAGTTACAATATTTTAGATGTATGTCTATACCCTATGTTTTTGATTTTTATAGGAGGTAGTAAATAATTTGAGATGTCCACTATTCCTTCATAATTATTATTACTTTAGTATTTAAATAAATTTAAAATCGGTACATATGTACAATTCAAGAATTATAGGTTTAGGGAAATATGTTCCTGATAATGTGGTCACCAATGACGATTTATCGAAATTAATGGATACTAACGATGCATGGATTCAAGAGCGTACCGGAATTAAAGAGCGGCGATGGATTGAAAAAGGAACTGAAGATAGCTCGGCAGTTATGGGTGCTAAGGCAGCAAAAATAGCCATTGAACGCGCAGGATTAACCAAGGATGATATCGATTTTATTGTTTTTGCGACTTTGAGCCCTGATTATTATTTCCCAGGCTGTGGCGTTCAAATTCAGGATATGCTTGATATGAAAACCATTGGAGCTATTGATATTCGCAATCAGTGTTCAGGTTTTGTTTATGCTATTTCTACTGCAGATCAATTTATAAAAACAGGGATGTATAAAAACATTCTGGTTATAGGAGCCGAATATCATTCTAATGGCTTGGATAAAACAACACGAGGACGTGGTGTTTCCGTTATTTTTGGTGATGGTGCAGGAGCTTGTGTTTTGACACGTGAGGAAGATAATTCAAAAGGGATTTTATCCTCTCATTTACATAGTGAAGGAAAATATGCCGACAAACTAATTGTGGCTTCTCCAAGTATCGGGCATTGGGTTCCTGAAATATTAGAATCTGAAGAAGAGGATCTTTCATTTTACCCCTATATGGATGGCACTTTTGTATTTAAACATGCCGTTGTGAGATTTAGTGAAGTGATAGTCGAAGGCTTGGCACAAAATAACTTGGCTAAGGAGGATATTGATATGCTAATTCCACATCAGGCGAACTTAAGGATCGCACAATTTATACAGCGGAAATTTGGACTAAGAGACGATCAGGTGTTTAATAATATTATGAAATATGGAAATACCACAGCAGCTTCCGTAATAATTGCATTGACAGAAGCCTGGGAAGAAGGAAAAATAAAAGAAGGTGATAATGTAGTGCTTGCTGCTTTTGGTAGCGGATTCACTTGGGGAAGCGTTATTATGAAATGGTAATAAAAGCGACTGCTATTATTTCAGAAATTAAGAAAATGAAAAAAACCAAAACAAAGCTGTTTTGGTTTTTTTATCGCTATTAATCAACATTAACACTCATAACATTTAATGTTCTATATCTAAGACGCTGAAATCTTCATTTTATTTCATGAAGAGCTATGAATTAACCAATTTTAACATAAAAAATCCGAAAACTTAAGTTTTCGGATTTTTATTTATATACATATGCTCGAAAGCATTTACGCTAACATTTTTAAAAATTAATAAGCCGACTAATTCAAATTAAATTATATAATGATACCGTATATATAAGACGTGATAAATTTGTGTTTATTACACTGTAAATCAGTATTTAACAATATAGATGACCAGTGTTAAATAATTAACTTTTTTATGAGTAAAACCCTTCCTCCATTGTCTAGGGATAGCTCGGTTTTAGAAATTTCTGTATTGAAAATATAAAATCCCAAAATCTTACGACTTTGGGATTTATTATTAATAACCAAACATTAACACTAACCATCAACTATTTATGCAGGCTATTAATATATTATTACGTGGTTTTTTTATGCTTCCTAGAAAACACCACCACTACCTTGTTTCTCATCATTGTCTCTGCGTTTACGAGACTTAGCACGGTATTTTCCGCCACCAAATCTGTAGGATACACTAGCTGCAACGGTATGACTTTCCCAGTTGAAAAAGATTTCTTGCTTATACGGTTTGCTACCCTCTCCAGAGAAATGCATGGTATTGAATATATCGTTAAAACTTAAATTGAATGATCCTTTACCTTCTGCAAAGCTTAGACGCGCTCCAATATTTACAAAATACATTGGGTCGATATTAAATTGTAAAGTTTTGTTTTGACCTCTGTAAAATCCAAAGGCAGTTAAACTCAATCTCTTACTTACTTTAAAGTTATTGAACATTCTAAAGTTCCATGCTACGTTATCAACTTCTGAAACCTCAGTTACAATATCGTTTATAGTTGCAGTTTCTATCGGTGCAGTTAAACTTTCAGCTATACCTTTTTGAGTTTGAGAATATAAATCGAAACTACCATTGATACTCCACCATTTTACAGGGCGATAGTTTGTAGACAATTCAAAACCATAGGCTGAAGTATCATCAAAATTATCATTTGTTAATATAATACGTCCAGAATTTATGTCGGTTCTGTCAACAAATAAAGCTCTGTTTATCTCATCGGATATAGCGCGGTAAAATACGCCTCCAGTAATACTTCCTTTTCCAAGTTTACGTGTGTAATTCACTTCTAATGAATTTGTAAATTGAGG